>Ga0189280_10028_pt1 | contig 253924 bp, 245 predicted proteins | sample N26B71minimetaG_FD_130327 | JGI IMG/M metagenome (GOLD analysis project Ga0189280, IMG submission 130327) | Marine microbial communities from the Costa Rica Dome - N26 B7-1 mini metaG | ecosystem: Environmental > Aquatic > Marine > Oceanic > Photic zone | place: Costa Rica: the Eastern Pacific... | reverse complement strand
CGTCAATGTCGCCGTTATGCGAAAGCTCATCGAGGCCGCAAACATCATCCTGAAACGCCAAACACCGTGGAAACCTGAAATGCAAACCACATAGTTGCTTCTCCCCGGTGGGGGAGAAGGGGGGAGACGTCAGCTCCCCATTCATACCGTCTTCATTCCGGCCCGGTCACACTGAGCGCCTGGTTGCACACAGGGGGATAGCATGCACCCGTTTTCGACCCTGACATTTGCCGCACTCGCGGCGGCGCTGGCCATGCCGGCGGCCGGGTTTGCCCGGGAGGACGCCACGCCGGCCGGGCAGGTCTATGCCGTGACGTTCGGGGACAGTCCGCCGGTCAGCGGGATGACCGTGGTCTATACATTCCATGCCGGTTCCGCGATTTCTTCCGAGGCCCCGCGCGGGCTGGACGGGTTTGACGGCTATGGCGAGCCGGGCGGAAGCGGGCGCTGGTATGCCAGCGGCTTCGTCGAGATCGCGGGCAATGGCGTGGACGGCCTGTCCGATGCGCCGCCGTTCGGGACCGACCCCGCCTATCATCTGCAATTGCTGGCTGCGGGGTCCGACCAGGCCCTGTGCGAGGCATGGCCGCAGATCGCCGTGGGCGAAAGCGCCGATCCGCAATCCCTGTGCTGGATCACCAACCCCGACGTCACCGCCGTGGAGCGCCGGCAGTAGGAGGCGGTCCGGGGCATTAGTGGTGAGGGCGGGCACCCCCCTCTCCCCGGCCGGGGAGAGGGCAGGGTGAGGGGCGGCCGCGGGAGCGGCCACTCAAGACTCTTTGCGGCGCTGGCGCGCGGCCCCTCATCCGCCGCTTCGCGGCACCTTCTCCCCGGTGGGGGAGAAGGGGGGAGACGCCGCGCTATGTCCTCGACGCGCGCAGCCTCTCACTCACCCCCGTCATCCCCCTTCGCGCGTCCCATCGCCAGGAAGATCAGTGTGGCGGTGATGCCGGCGCCGATGAGGCCGGCGACGGGCAGGAGTTCGGGGTCCCAGCCGGCGAAGGCCTGCATCAGGGCGAGCCCGGTCAGGACGGCGATCGAGGCCGCGGCTGCCAGGATGACGCGTTGCCAGGCGGCGGGGATGGATGCGGCGGGCGGGGTGGATGTCTCGGGCGTGGCCATGGTGGCGAGCTCCTCCGGTGTGTCGATCAGGTCCCGCAATTGCGCCGGGGAGAGGTCGAAACTGGCGGCCAGGGCGCGCACGGTTTCCAGGCTCGGGGTCTCGCCGCGCTCGGCCCGCTGGATCGTGCGGTCGCTCAGTCCGCTGATCGCGGCGAGCTGTTCCTGTGACCAGCCTTTCTCAAGACGCAGTGATTTCAGTCCCATCGGTCGAGCCGTCCCGTTCAATTGCGGCCCCGTCTTCTAGCCGCCCCGCCCCCTGTCGCCCACGACAGGCAGGCGACACGAAGGTGACAAGGACAGCCCGTCCAGGCAATGCGCCTTCTGTTTGTGGCGGGGAATAGCGCCCCTCAAGCCACCCGCACCTCGCGCACCTTTTCGCCCAGTATGCCGTTGGCGCGGATCGCCTTGGCGCATTCGAAACTGCCGGCGCGGAAGGCGCGGCAGGCTTCGGGGCGGTTGTCATAGACGGTGCAGATCGCCTGGCCGGCGGTCAGCTCGAGATGCACGCAATGGCCGCAGGAGAAGTCGACGAAGCGTCGCTCGCCGTCGATGACGAGGCTGTCCCGGGGGAGGTCGCGCCCGCGGTCTTCCGGGAGCAGGACGAGATAGCGCGGATTGCGGCTGAAACAGCAGGCTCCGCAGGCGACGCAGTCAAACGCCGTGTCCGACATCGGTGTGTCAAAAATCCACCGCGCGAAGACGGCCTCCCGCCCCGGCCCGCGGCGCGCGGGGACATACGCCAGAACGCGGGCGAGCGCATCTGAAATTTTGGGGCCTCCAGCAGCCTTGTCATCCCGGCAGAATGGCCCGCGTAGGCGGGCCGGAGGGCCGGGACCCATACGCCCGGTGTGGGCCGTAAGCAGGCTCGATATCTGTGACAGCTGGATGAGCAGCGGGGTTATGGGTCCGGACTTGCGCCCGGCTTTCGCCAGGCATCCATCCGGGATGACAGGGAAGAGCGATAACCGCTCACCCTCCATTAATCCGGCCCGTGTTTGGCTGGACGCTCACACAGGGGGAGACATCATGCGCACAGCACTCATCGCGATCACGGCCTTGCTGGCAGGCACGCCCGCCATGGCCCAGGACAATTCGGACACGCCCGCCGGGCAGGAATTCGACATTGCCGTGTCCACGGATCATTGCACGCTGCGTTTCGACGATACGGTCGAGGCGCGCGATGCGGCGCACCGGATGGGGATCGGCAGCCTGGAATGCAACGGCTATCCCAGCATGATCAGCTGGGCCCTGATCGGCGAGCCGGGCGGTGCCAGCTTCCGGATCACCGGGACCCAGTGGTTCGAGAATACCGATTGCGCCGGGGGCTGGCCGCATTTCGAAATCGGCGAACGCCGCGACGGCGCCTGCTGGCTCGACCCCGAACTGGGCGGCGGCACTCTGCGCGTAACGGTGACGCGGACGGAGTAGGGGGGCTTCTTCCCTTCCAAATACTCTCCATTTTTCCCGGACACGCGCCAGCGTGATCCGGGACCGACGGGAGACTCATCGCTTGAAGGCATGCGCGGTCGGTCCCGGCTCTCCGGCCCGCCTTTGCGGGCCATCCGGCCGGGAAAAATGGATCGCTGCAATCACCCTCCGTTAATCCGGCCCGTGCTCATCTTCCGGCTGCACACCGGGGAGGCGTTCATGAAGAGAGCACTTGCGGGCCTGGCGGCCCTTGGCCTGACATCCGTGCTGGCGGGGCCGGCGCTGGCGCAGACACCGCCCGAGGGCGTGGAGGTGACGATCGACCTGCGCAGCCCGGCGGTCGACGAATACTGGTTCTACAAATTCCAGCCCGGCGGCGCGCTGACGATCCGTGTTCTCACCCAGCCGCATGACGGCCGGCCCTTCAGCGAACTGCCCGAAAGCCCGGCGGGCCAGTGGAGCCTCGATGCCGATGGCGCGCTCACCGTCACCTGGGATACCGGCGAGACCCGGCATTGCGAGGCCTGGCCGGACTATGGCTATAATGGCACGCTGGACGGGACGCCGGACGGGACCTGCTGGCTGAGCGACGATCTGGTCGAAGCCGTGCAGGAAGGTGCGCTGACCTCGGTGAACTGATCTCCGGACGGCCGGTCGCGGCGCATAACCAACGAAATATTAAGCCTGTTCGCCCAGCAAGGCGGTGAAACACCGTTTTGAGGGGACGTCATGCCGTCGCGCCGTTTCAAGCCCTGTGTCCGGGCCGTAGCCGCTATTGTCCTGCTGTCGGGTCTGGCACCCGCAGCCCTGGCAGAACTGCCGCAGACCTATCTGGCACTGCTGCAGGAGGCCGACAGCCGCGATCTGTCCGACGACCGCTTCCTGGAAACCGCCGACATGGTGTCCGTGCTGGTCGATGGCGGTCGCGCCGAAGTGCACGCGGCCATCCTGGCGCATCTGCCGGACCGGGCCGGTCTGGTGGCCGACTGGCCGCTGCCCGATCCGGAACCGGCCGCGCCGGCGCCGGCCCCGGCAGCACCGCATCCCGAACATCGCGATCTGGGCGAAGCGCCGGTCGATCTGGCCGAAGCGCCCGAGGGCTCCGGCGGCTGGCTTGCCGCGCCGCTGCGCGCCCTGCGCGATGACAGCTGGGCCGGCCATATCCGCGCCGGTATCCAGCTGGAGCGCGGCAATTCGGAACTCACCGACCTGACCTTCGCCGTCGAGCTGGACCGCGAGCTGGAGGATGGCTGGCGCGTCGACAGCCAGTTCGAATACTTCATCGCCGAACATGACGGCCGCACCACGCGCGATAACTGGCTGGCCGAGCTGCGGGTCGAGCGCGAGCTGGACAATGGCACCGGCTATTATGCCGGCGGGTCCTATGACCGCGACGAGATCGGCCTCTACGCCCAGTCGGCCTTCCTGACGGCGGGCGGGATCTGGCATGTGCTGGAACGCCAGCGCATGGACTGGAAGCTGCGCGCCGGTGCCGGTCAGCGCTTCCGCGAAGCCGCCGCGACCGGTGTGACGACGACCGACTGGGTCGCCGAGGCCGGCTCCAGCTTCAGCTATGACCTGTCGGAAACCTCGCGCTTTGCCTCCGAGACCACCGCCTATGCCGGCGGCGGTTCGCGCATCGACCAACGCTTCACGCTGACCAATCGCCTGTTCGGCGACTGGGCGGTGCAGACCGGTCTGCGCATCGAGCACGAGTTCGAGGACCGTCCCGGTTTCGAACCCACCGATGTCCGCCTCGACATCTCGCTGCTCTACGCGTTCGACTGATCCGGGGCGTCGTGCGTCCTTCCCCTTGATGAGGACTGAGGCGCCAAAGGACATGCCGGGGGCATGTCCGACGCAACGAAGGGCCGGCGCGTAGCGCTGGCTCGGAAGAGGTGAGGCCCGGTGGTGGGGCTTCGCGAAACCGGCAGGCACCTCGCCCCCACCCCATCCACCCCGCCTTCGGCGCGGTCCCCCTTCCCCATCAAAGGGGAAGGACTGCCAAGTCGCTTCGCCCATCCGGGACTCACGCTCGGGCTTTCCCCTTTAGCGGCCCTGGCGGACGGCCTAGCCTGCGCGCGAAACCGTCTTCAAAGCCGCCTCCGGAAAGCCCGCCATGTGCCTCAACGCCTGTTCCGCCCCGCGCCGCGCCCGGCGTGCCCGTATCTCCGCGCTGGCCGGCGCCGCTGTCATCCTGCTGGGCGCCGCGGCGGCGCGCGCCCAGGACGGGCCGGAGATCGACACGCGCGATGTCGACCGCTTCTACGCGCTCTATGACGCGGCGGACGGATCGCCCTCGGCCGAAACGCTGCAGGCCGAGTATCTCGATACCGGCACGCCGGGGCTGCATGTCCTGGCCGACCGGCGCAATGTGACCGGCGAACGCATCGCCGCAGCCATCGCCGAGCGGCCCGAACTTTACGAAAACGCCCGGGCCTGCGCCGCCGTCCTGCCACAGGTCGAGGCCCGTCTCGAAGCCGCGCTGGACCGGCTGGCCGCCTATCGTCCGGAGGCGGATTTCCCGTCCGTCACCATTGCCGTCGGCCGTGGGCGCCCGGTCGGGATCGGTTATCCGGATACCGGCATCCAGATCGGGCTGGAGGCGCTGTGCGCTGCCGACTTCCTCAATGCCGATCTGGAAGACCGTTTCGTCACCGTGATCGCGCACGAATATGTTCACACCCAGCAGGATCCGGCGCTGGCCGGCGAGACGCCGACCGTGCTGGAGATGTCCCTGGCCGAAGGCATTGCCGAATTCGTCACCGAGCGGATTGCCGGCGAGGTCGGCTACAGTCATCTGGCGCCGCTCGTCGCCGGCCGTGAACGCGAGATCGAGACCGCCTTTGCCGCCGATCTCGACAAGACGGAGCTGGACGACTGGCTCTACAATACCGGCGACCGGGAACTGGCGGATCTGGGTTACTGGACCGGCTACCGGGTGGCCAAGGCCTACTGGCTCAACGCCGCCGACCGCGACCAGGCGATCCGCGACATGCTCGCCGTCACCGATGCTCATGCCTTCCTCGCGGCCAGCGGCTGGGAACCCGGCATGGCGATGGAGTAGCGGCGGCAAACTTATCCCCACCCCTTGGAGCCGTGCGATACTGGTGGCGTTCTTTCTCAGTGCCGTCCCCCGATCTCCCGCACGCACCATTGCAGGGAACCAAAACACGGTTTCATGCATTTCTTGGTTGAGCGCCGGCCTTCCCTGCCGGTCCCCCGGTTTCCGGCGCTGCAGCAGAGTACCGATCCCGGCGGCCGTCCGGCCGCCCTTGAAGCCAGGAGGCGTACATGTCGGAAGAAATGCTGAAACTGGCCATGCTGGCCGACAAGGTTGAACGCGAAGACCAGCCGGGCCGCACGGTGTCCGCGCCGGTGAGCCCGCTCGACACTTTCCTGTTCTGGACCGGACGCACACCGGCCCAGCTCGCTGCCGCCGCCGAGGCAGAGCGCGAGGTCGAGCGCGTCTGATCCGCGCGCCTCTCACGAAATCCCCCCAAAAGAAACGCCCGTGTCACTGGCTGTGGCACGGGCGTTGTCTTTATGGGGTATCTATCGGGCAGGTATGGAGCGCTTACGGCTCCAGAGCGGCACCTTCGCGGCGCGGGTCCGCCCCGCCGGTCAGTGAGCCATCCTCCAGCCGTCGCACTGCGTGCAGGCCGGAGTTTTCCCCGCGATTGGCATCCAGGGTGAAGCCCAGTTCACGCAGGCCTTCCAGCACCTCCGCCGGCATCCCGTCCTCGATCCGCACCGTGTCCCCGCGCGCCACGACATTGGGCAGGGCTACGGCGTCCTGCGGTGTCAGCTCCCAGTCCAGCATGCCGACCAGGCTTTTGGCGACATAGCCGATGATCGACGAACCGCCGGGCGAGCCGGTGGCCAGTTCGAAATGGCCGTCCGCATCGAAGACGATGGTCGGCGACATGGAGGAGCGCGGCCGTTTGCCGCCGTCCGGCGCATTCGGCACCAGGCGCCCCTCCGCATCGCGCGGATCGCGCGAGAAGTCGGTCAGCTGGTTGTTGAGCAGGAAGCCGCCGGCCATGCGGTGGCTGCCGAAAATGCTCTCCACCGTCGTGGTCATCGACACCACATCGCCATCGCTGTCCACGATCACGAAATGGCTGGTACCCGGCACGTCGGCCGTGGCATCGGCGCCCGGCGCGTCCACGCCCTCGGGAATACCCGGCACGGCGCGTTCGATCGCGGTATCCCGGTCGATCAGGGCCGAGCGGGTGGCGATATAATCCGTGTCCAGCAGGCCCTCGGACGGCACGAAGACAAAGTCCGGATCGCCGATATAGGCGTCACGGTCGGCATAGGCGAGGCGGCTGGCCTCGATGAAGCGGCGCCAGCCCTCAACCGTGTCCGGACCGGTCTGGCTCATGTCATAGGGTTCCAGAAGGCCGAGGATTTCGTTGACCGAAACTCCGCCCGAAGCCGGCGGCGGCATGCCGCAGACCGACCATTCGCGATAGTCCCGGCAGATCGCCTCGCGCCGCACCGGCTCGTAGTTCGCCAGGTCTTCCAGCGTCAGTGTGCCCGGGCGCGGTCCGGCCTGAACCGCCGCGACAATCTCCTCGGCGATACGGCCGGTGTAGAGATTGCGCCAGTCCTCGGCGAGCGCCCGCGTGGTGGCAGCATAGTCCGGATTGCGCAGCACATGGCCGACCGGCAGGGCCTCGCCCTCATCGGTGAAGAAATACGCCCGGGTCGCCTCCCACTCGTCCAGCGGCGTGCGCGGCGCAACACCGGCGATCAGATTGTGCAGGCGCGGGGAGACCTCGAACCCGTTCTCGGCCAGGTCCGTTGCCGCCGTGAAACCCTCGGCCCAGTCCAGCGTGCCGTGATCGCCATGGGCCATGGCCAGCATCGCCACAGCGCCCGGTGCGCCGACCGAATGGCCGGAGAAGATCGCATCGAAGAAGCTGAGCGGTTCGCCGGTCTCCGGATCGATGAAGAGGTCGGGCCCGGCGGCGGCCGGCGCTTTCTCCCGCCCGTCATAGGCGGTCAGTTCGCCGGTCTGGGCGTCGTAGTAGAGCATGAAGGCACCGCCGCCCAGGCCCGAGCTTTGCGGCTCGACCAGGCCCAGAACGGCCTGCACGGCGATCGCCGCATCCACCGCATCGCCGCCATTGCGCAGCGCTTCCAGACCCGCCTCGACAGCCAGCGGGTTGGCCGCGGCCACCATTGCCGGCCCTTCGGCCGGGGCTTGTGCGGTACTGTCCGGTGCCGGGGCAGGGGCCGCCGGTGCGGCGTCCTGTCCGGCCTGGGAACAGGCGGCCAGCAACAGGCTGGCGGCAATGGCAGTAGTGGTCTCGAACATACGCAACATGTGACTTGCCCCTCATTTTCTTCCGGTCACGATAGACACCGCGTTCGCAACAGGTAAGGGGCCAAACATGGCGATGCCAGGAAAAACCAACAGTTTGACGGATGTTTCCGGGATTGCCGTCGGCCAGGCCGAGGCTGCGGGCGCAAAGACCGGCGTCACCGTCATCCTGCCGGACAGCCGGGCGGTCTGCGCCGTCGATGTCCGCGGCGGCGGTCCGGGTACACGCGAAACCGACGCCCTGGACGCCCACACCCTGGTCGATGCCGTCGATGCGGTGGTGCTGTCCGGCGGCTCGTCCTACGGCCTGGCAGCCGCCGATGGCGTCGCCGCTGAACTCGGTGCGTCCGGCCGCGGCTTCGCCCTGTTCGACATGCCCGGCGTGCCGCGCTCGCCGGTCGTGCCCTCGGCCATCCTCTATGATCTCGCCAATGGCGGCGACAAGGCCTGGGGTGCCAGCCCGCCCTATCGCGATCTCGGCCGCGATGCGCTGGCTGCCGTGTCGTCCGGACCGGTCGCCCTGGGCCGTGCCGGCGCCGGCTTCGGGGCAATGGCCGGCACGCATCCCGGCGGTACCGGCAGTGCCAGCCTGGTGACGGGCGAGGGCTATACCGTCGGCGCCCTGGTCTGCGTCAACGCTTTCGGCTCGGTGACGATGCCGGGGCTGGACGATGTTTACTGGGCCTGGCCCTACGAGATCGATGGCGAATTCGGCGGGGCCCGCCCCCCGGCCGGCTGGCAGGCCTCCCCGGCCGACTGGGGCGCGGCCAAGGTCAATCCCGGTGCGCGCGAGAACACGACCATTGCGGTCGTCGCGACCGATGCCGCCCTCACGCCCGCCCAGGCCCGGCGCCTGGCCATCATGGCCCAGGACGGTCTGGCCCGCGCGATCCGGCCTGTGCACACGCCCTTTGACGGCGATGTGGTGTTTGCCCTCTCGACATCGGCGCGCCCGCTGCCGGAGAGCGGTGCCGAACTGGCCCTTGCGGCGCTGGGATCGGCCTGTGCCGACACGCTGGCCCGGGCCGTGGCGCGCGGCGTCCACGCAGCCCGCACACAGGCGGCATGACGCCGCTGCACACGGGTGTGCATTTGCCGCTTTGCGGGACTTGCATTCGGTGAAAGCCGCGGCTAGTTTCCGCGCCTCTTCGGGGCTGAGACCTCGGAGCCATACGGCCTGCACCGGTAGCTCAGCTGGATAGAGCACCAGACTACGAATCTGGGGGTCGGGAGTTCGAATCTTCCCCGGTGCGCCATTTTTCCTTTTGTTCCCGCTCCGCTCGACCCGAGCCTGGCACCGCTTTCGGTGCCGGGGTCGATGCTCGCATGGAACGCGCTCAGGGCTGCGGGGGCTGAACTCGATCTCGCGAGTCCTTGATTTCACGCAACTCCCCTGGATCGGGTTCGCGATCTCGTCTGTGAAGGGGTGGGCGCGCGGCCCCCGCGAGCGATAGTGCTCGCGAGCCCTGCGGACTTGAGCCGGGACCCTCGTCGCGTCTGGGTTGTCGTTCGTCGCAGGCTGCCGCGTTTGCCGCAGCGTCCCGTTGCCTGTCTCAAAGCGATGGAAGTCACCGGCCGGGTTTGGTTTTTTCAATCCCGACAGCCGGGGGCGGCGCCGATCCAGGTGCCACGCTTGGCCGACCATGTTCGTTGCGGTGTTTATAAGGTCTGTATCCCTCCGAGTAAGCGCCAACGAAGAAGGGGGTTTTAGCCCCCGGATCTATGCGGCAGTGCTCACGACACTGCCGCATTCTTTTTTGGACAATGTTCGTTTTTGCTGCGACTGCGAAAAACGCGTCGCGCAAGCTGCAATCTGCACAACCCTATCAAAACGCGTGTAGCCCTGCAGGGGCAGGCTCCGCCATGCCTTGAGCCCTGTCCGGGCGAATAAAATATGCCCTAACAACCGGTTACCGCAGGAAGTCCCGAAAGGAAGGTTTAACCGTCTTGGCAGCTACTCGTCCGTGAAAGCAGCCCGCTCCCGCCGGAGTCCCGATCCGGCCCGGCGCGTGGCGATGACATGTTTCGAGAAGAAGGGGGCGTAGCTCCGATGCTGACCAGTCTGAACCGTCTTTCCCTCAAGGCCCGCCTGTCGCTGCTCGCGGTGGCCTCCGTCGCGCTGATGCTGGTCTATGTCGGCGCGAACGGTGTTGTGCGCAGTGCCATGGTGAAGGCCGAAGCCGAAGCCGAGCAGGCGACACTGACCCTGATCGCCGCCAACAATGTGGAGAAGGATCTCACCTCCCTTCTGCGCGACACCTATCTGATGACCGCCACGCCGACTGCCGAGCGCATCGAGGCAGCCCGCGGCAATCTCACCGATTTCGGGATATCGCTGGCGGACGCGGAGGCTGTGGTTACCGACGCCGCCTATGCGGCGACCCTGTCTGAAATCCGGGCAGACTATGGCGATCTGGAAACGCTGATGAATGACCGCATGTCGCGGATCGCCGGAATGAACAACGCCGACATCAACCAGTTCATCGACCAGCTGGCCGTGTTCGACGATGCCATGGACACCGCGATCGAGAGCGTGCGCGACGGTGCGTGGCTCGATCTCGAGTCGGCCTGGGCGCGTCGCGACCGCATGGCCCAGCTCTCCTTCTGGGTGGCTGTGGTTGCGGTGCTGCTGACGGCAGGCGGTCTCTACGGTCTGACCCAGGTGATCGGCGGCACGATCCGTACGGCGGTCTCCAGGATTCAGGATGTGGTCGGCGGCCTCGCCCGCGGCGAACGCGGTCTTGAGGTTCCGGGCAAGGAGCGCAGCGACGAATTCGGCAATCTCGCCCGGGCGCTGGACACGCTGCAGGAAGCGCTGACCTCTGCTGATGAAATGCGCGAGCGCGAAACGGTCGAGGCCCGCGCCAAGGCTGAACGCGCGGCCCGCACGGAAGAAGCCGTGGCCCGCTTCGAGGAAGCCTCCACCGCGCTCCTGGCGAGCGTGATGGAAGCGTCCGAACAGCTTTCCGCGTCCGCAACCCAGATGCAGGCGACGTCCGGCGAGGCGGCCACCGTCTCCGGATCGGCCCGCGATGCCGCCAGCAATGCCGCCTCGAGCGTGCAGGCCGTGGCTGCAGCCTCCGAAGAGCTTGCCGCCTCGATTGCGGAAGTCTCGACCCAGGTCACCAAGACGAGCGAGCTGTCGCAGGTGGCCGGTCAGGAAACCAGCGCCAGTGCCGAGGGCATCCAGGAGCTGGCGGAATCGGCCCAGGCCATCGGCGCCATCGTCGACCTGATCGACACCATCGCGAGCCAGACCAACCTCTTGGCCCTCAACGCCACCATCGAGGCGGCGCGGGCCGGTGAAGCCGGTCGCGGTTTCGCGGTCGTGGCGTCGGAAGTGAAGGCGCTGGCCGAACAGACCACGACGGCCACGCAGCAGATCGCCGAGCGGATTTCCAAGATCCAGTCCTCGACAGAAGCCTGTTCGCTGTCGGCGTCCAAGGCGCTGGATGCGGTGTCGCAGCTGGGCGAGCTGGCCGTGGCTTCGGCCTCGGCGATCGAGCAGCAGCGCGTCGCGACCTCGGAGATCGCCCAGTCGGCCCAGAAGGCCCAGGACGGCACCACGCATGCCGCGTCCAATGTGGACCGCGTGGCCGAGTTCACCCGCCAGACCGACCAGGTTTCCAAGTCCGTGCTCAGCGCCTCCGAAGAGATGTCGGGCCGCTACACCGCCTGGAAGACGGATTTCGAAGCCTTCCTCGAGAACATTCGCGCGGCGTAAGGCTGCGACAGGAGACAATCCCATGAAGACCATGACCGCTACGCTTGCGGCCGCGCTGCTCGTCGGCGCTGCTGCAGCCCCCCTCGCTGTGGCCGATAACAGCCTGCCGGGCGATATCCTCGTCGACATGCGCATGCGCTACGAGAATGTAGCGCAGGACGGCAAGCTCGGCGCTGACGCCATCACCCTGCGCACCCGCCTCGGCTGGAAGTCGCCTGAATGGAACGGTTTTACCTTCCTCGGTGAAGTCGAGAACGTCACGGCCGTCGATGGCGATGACGACTATAATTCCGGCCTCAACGGGCTGGGTCAGTATGCCGGGATCAAGGATGGCGAGTTCACCGAACTCAACCGTCTGCAGGTGGCCTTCTCGCCCTTCGAGAATGTCTCCGTGACGCTGGGCCGCCAGTATCTGCAGTTCGATGACGGCCAGTTCGTCGCCTCTGCCGGCCACCGCCAGGACAAGAATTCGCACGACGCGATCCAGATCGGCTGGTCGCATGGCGCGTTCGACGCCAGCTATGTCTATCACGACCGGATCAATCGCGGCCCCGGCGATGATTCCGACTGGCAGAGCGACAGCCACCTCTTCCATGTCGGCTACGAAATCAACGACACGCTCGACGTTTCTGGCTTTGCCTATTTCATCGACATTACCTCGGCCGGCGGACGTGACCGCTCGAACACGACGCTGGGCGCCCGTCTGGCTGGCGAGCGCAGCTATGGCGATCTGGGTGTCGAATACGCGGTGATGTATGCGCACCAGACCGACTACGCGTCTGCGACGATCGACTTCAACCTCGCCTATTTCGCCAGCGATCTCGCCTTCAGCTATGGCGGCGCGGAACTGGCCCTGGGCTATGATGTGATCGAGGGCAATGGCTCGACCGGTTTTGCCAACCCGCTGGGCAAGAACCACGACTTCCTCGGCTGGGCGGACGTCTTCTCCGGCGGCGGTCGCCAGGGCACGGTCGACGGCGTCGAGGATTTCAATGTGATGCTGTCCTGGGGCCGTGAATGGGAAGCGGGCTTCATCCGCGGTCTGTCCACCGGTGTGCGGCGCCACGAATTCGAGGCCGAGCGCACGGGTGCCGATCTGGGCAGCGAATGGGATGCCTTCGTCGAGCTCGACCTGCCGCAGGGCCTCTCCCTCGCCCTGGAAGCCGCCGATTATGACGGCCCCGGCGTGGCGCCGGCTCCGGCCGACGTGTCCAAGACCTGGGTTGTTCTGAGCTACCGCCGCTAGCGCGTGATCAGGTGAAGTGGGGACCGGTTCACCGGTTCGATCACGCGACCACCAAGGAGTCTCGAGCAGAACCGTTTCTGCTCGAGGCGGAGTGCATCGGGCACAGAAAAAGGGGCGCTGCGAAACCGCGGCGCCCCTTTTTTGTTGTCAGCGGCCGGCCTCCGTCAGGCGCCGGCGCGCTCCAGCTGATGCGCGTCCTGCATCGCTTTCAGCTTTTCCGAAATGGCATCGAGGATCTTCCAGTCGGCATCGTCGTCGGTGACTTCATAAAGCTCACCCTCGACAATCGCCGAGGCCGTGTTCTCGCCCGGACCGGTATTATTGCCGGAGATTTCCGACAGCAGCGGCGCGCTGCCCGTGAGCGCGACGACCGGCTTGCCGGCATCGCCGAAACGCTTCGCCAGCCTGGTCGCACTGGGCGCCAGCTTGGCCGCCCCTTCCATCAGCACCAGGGCGTCATACGCATTCGGCTCGATGTTCTCCGTCGTCTCGGCCACCGCGAAATTGATCTCGGCGGAGCCGTTGTAACCGCGCAGCAAGGCGTGCTGGTCGGAGACCAGGACGGCGCGGCGGTTGTGGCGCTGCAGCGCTTCGGACGCGGTCTGCAGCTGGCGGACATTGACGGATTCAGCGACGAAAGCGGCGACCCTGCGCGGGCGATGGGAATGTCTCATATAGTTTATCGTACTCCGTTTACAGAAAATGGGGCGTGAAGGTCACGCGAAAGTCAATCTGCCAATATGGATAGTCTTTTTGGTCCGATAATCAAGGTCGCATGGTGCACATAAAATAGAACGCACCCGGCTTGGAACCTTTTTCGCTTGGAATGAGTTTACAGGTTGCATACCGTATTACGGGCTGACTTGATGATCGGGTCGAGTCGGGCGTTGTGGAGTGCGCAATACAGATTCAATACAGGGGGTAATATAGCATGTGCGGGATTGCCGGCGACTTGTCGTTCCAGAACTCTCCTTCCGACTCACAAGCACTCGAGCGGATGAGCTGGGCCATGCGCCGGCGCGGACCGGATGGCGGCGGCATGGTCATTCGCGACGGGGTCGGTCTGGCCCATCGCCGTCTGAAGATCATCGACCTCACGGAAGCCGGTGCCCAGCCCATGCACGACGCCCAGCTGGGCCTGACGCTCGCCTTCAATGGCTGCATCTACAATCACCGCGAACTGCGCGCCGAACTGGAAGCCAAGGGCTATCGCTTCTTCTCCACCAGCGACAGCGAGGTGATTCTGAAGGGTTATCACGCCTGGGGGCTCGATGTGGCGAAACGCCTGTCGGGCATGTTCGCCTTCGCCATTGCCGAGCGCGACAGCGGCAAGGTCGTGCTGGGGCGCGACCGTCTGGGCATCAAGCCGCTCTACCTGTCCGAGACGCCCGGCCGCCTGCGCTTCGCCTCCAGCCTGCCGGCCCTGCTGGCGGCGGGCGATGTCGACCGCGAACTCGATCCGGTCGCCCTGCACCAGTATTTCAGCTTCCACGCCGTCGTGCCGTCGCCGCGCACCCTGTTCAAGGGCGTGCGCAAACTGCCGCCGGCCACGCTGATGGAGGTCGAACGCGACGGCACCCGACGCGAACACCGCTACTGGTCCTGTCCCTACGATATGCGCGAGGAGGAGCAGGGGCTCGATGCCGAGGGCTGGCGCGAGCGGATTGCCGAGGCGCTGCGCGGCGCGGTGAAGCGGCGCATGGTCGCTGATGTGCCGATCGGCGTCCTCCTGTCCGGCGGGCTCGACAGCTCGCTGATCGTGGCGCTGCTGGCCGAAGCCGGTGTGAAGGACCTCAACACCTTCTCCATCGGCTTCGAGAGCGTGAATGGGGAGGCCGGCGACGAGTTCCACTATTCCGATATCGTCGCCAGGCATTTCGGCACGCAGCACCACAAGATCGAGATCCCGGCCTCGCGCGCGCTGCGCGCCCTGCCGGAGGTGATCGCCTCCATGTCCGAGCCGATGACCAGTCATGACTGCGTCGGCTTCTTCCTCCTGTCCGAGGAAGTCTCCAAGCATGTGAAAGTGGTCCAGTCCGGTCAGGGGGCCGACGAGGCCTTCGCCGGCTATCACTGGTACCCGCCCATGGCCGGCGCGAACGATGCTTTCGGCACCTATCGCGATGCCTTCTTCGACCACTCGCATGACGAGATGGCCGAGCTGCTGCAGCCGTCCTGGCTTGGGGGCGATCATGCCGGCGATTTTGTGCGCGACCACTTCCAGACGCCGGGCGCAGCTTCGCCCCTCGACAAGGCCCTGCGGCTGGATACCCATGTCATGCTGGTCGACGATCCGGTGAAGCGGGTCGACAACATGACCATGGCCTGGGGGCTGGAGGCGCGCGTGCCCTTCCTCGATCACGAGGTGATCGAGCTGGCGGCCCGCTGTCCCGCCGAGTTGCATCTGCAGCAGGAGGGCAAGGGCGTGCTCAAGCACCTGGCCCGTCAGGTCCTGCCGCACGCGGTCATCGACCGGCCGAAAGGGTATTTCCCCGTTCCGGCCCTGAAATACCTGCAGGGAGATTTCCTCGACATGGTGCGCGACGCGGTGCGCAGCCGGTCCTTCCGGGATCGCGGCATCGTGCAGGAGACCTATGTCGATCACCTCCTGAAGGATCCCGAAGCGCACATCACCAAGCTGCGCGGTTCCAAACTCTGGCAGATCGGTGTGCTGGCGCTGTGGCTGCAGACGCATGATGCGCCCGTGAAGCCGGCCCGGGCCGAGGTGGCTGCATGACGCGGCCCGGACCCCGACAGCCGGCCGGGGCGATCTCGCACCGGCTCCGGCGCAAGCGTGAACAGGCCCTGCTGCCGGCCGACGAGGCCATCCCGCCGGCCGAAGGCGAGGGTGAGGCGATTGTCAGCGATGCGGCGATCGATTGCGGCTGGGGGCAATTGCTGTTCGCCCATACTTTCCGCGACCAGGACACGCTGATCGACCGGCTGCTGGCGGAGAAGCCGGACCGGCGCGACATTGCCTTCTATGTGCGCGATCCGCATGTCCTGCTGGCGCTCGCGCCGCAGGAGATCTTTCTCGACCCGTCTCACACCTACCGGCTGGAACTGCCCACCTATCGCGATGCCGGCGATCCGCCGCGCGGCTTCCAGGTGCGCCGCATGGCGGCCCGTTCGGACGCCGATGCGGTCAACCGTATCTATGCGGCCTGCGGCATGGTCTCGGTCGATCCGGAGTTTTTCTGGCAGCATCGCGACAGCCGCGAGATCGTCTATTTCGTCGCCGTCGACGAGGCGAGCGGCGAGATCATCGGTTCCGTCACGGGCATCGATCACGCCCGCCTGTTCAACGATCCGGAATGCGGCGCCTCGCTGTGGTGTCTGGCGGTCGATCCGCGCGCCAATCATGCCAAGGTCGGCGAGGCGCTGACCCGGCATCTGATCGCGCATTTCTCGGCGCGCGGCTCGCGTCATGTCGACCTGTCGGTGATCCACGACAATGAGTCCGCGATCCGCCTCTACGAACGCCTGGGCTTCGAGCGCACGCCCTTCTTCACGGTCAAGCGCAAGAACCCCATCAACGAGAAGCTCTTCACCGGCGGCAAGTCGCTGGAAGACGGGCTCAACCCCTATGCCGAGATCATCGTGGCCGAGGCGCGCCGCCGCGGCATTGCCGTCGATGTGCTGGACGCCGAGGGCGGGTTTTTCCGTCTGACGTTTGGCGGCCAGTCGGTCGTCTGCCGGGAATCCCTGACCGAGCGCACCTCGGCCATCGCGATGAGCCGGTGCGACGACAAGGCCGTGACGCGCCGCCTGATGACCGAGATCGGGCTGGACGTTGCCGAAGCGGTCGACGGCAATGATGCCGATGCGGCCCAGGCTCTGCTCAAGCGGGCCGGATCTGTCGTGGTGAAGCCTGCGCGGGGCGAGCAGGGCAGGGGTGTGGCCGTCGATATCCGTGATGCCGAAGGCCTCGATGCCGCCATCGCCAATGCCCGCCACTACTGTCCCGATGTGCTGGTGGAAACCTATGTGCCCGGCGACGATCTGCGCGTGATCGTGATCGACCGGGCCGTGGTCGCCGCCGCCCTGCGCAAGCGGCCGGTCGTGGCCGGCGATGGGCGCAAGACCGTGCGCGAACTGGTCGAGGGGCTCAGCCGTCGGCGGGCGGCCGCCACGGGGGGCGAGGCGCGCATTCCGCTGGACGCCGAGACCGAGCGCTGTATCGCGGCGGCCGGTTATGGCTGGGACGATGTCCTGCCGTCCGGCGAGACGCTGGAAGTGCGCCTGACCGCCAATCTCCACACCGGCGGCACGCTGCACGATGTGACCGACCTGCTTCATCCGCAGATCGTCGAGGCCTCGATCGCCGCGGCCAAGGCGCTGGATATTCCGGTCGCCGGGCTGGACTTCATCGTCAAGGCGCCGGTGCTGGACGAGTTCGTCTTCATCGAGGCGAACGAGCGTCCGGGGCTGGCCAATCACGAACCCCAGCCGGTGGTGGAGCGCTTCCTCGACCTGCTCTTCCCGCGCTCCGCCCGTATCGAAAACCTCCGTCCGGGAGCCGACCGTGTCCGAGCTTGAAATCGACGAAACCTATCTGCGCGAAACCCTCAAGACGCTGCTCACCATTCCCAGTCCGAGCGGCTATACTGACAAGATCGCCCGCTGGTGCGGCGAGGAGCTGGAACGGCTGGGGATCGAGTATGAGCTGACCCGGCGCGGCGCGATCCGGTCGCGGCTGCCGGGACGCGAGGAACAGCCTGCCCGCGCCATCATCTCCCATGTCGACACGCTGGGCGCCCAGGTCTCCTACATCAAGGAGAATGGCCGCCTGTCGCTGGCGCCGATCGGGCACTGGTCGGCCCGTTTCGCCGAGGGGGCCCGCTGCACCCTGTTCACCGAGCATGGCAGTTATCGCGGCTCGATCCTGCCGCTCAAGGCCTCGGGCCATGTCTACAACAAGGAAATCGACACCCAGCCGGTCGCCTGGTCACAGGTCGAACTGCGCATCGACGCGCCGGTCCACAACGACATTGACGCTGCGGCTATCGGTGTCGCCTCGGTGAGCATGAATTCGCTGGGCATCGCCGTCGGCGATTTCGTGGCCATCGACCCGTGTCCGGAATTCCTGGGCAATGGCTTTATCGTCTCGCGTCATCTGGACGACAAGGGCGGGGTTGCCGCCATGTTCGCCGTGCTCAAGGCGCTCAAGGAAAGCGACATCGAGCTGCCGGTCGACACGCTCTTCCTGTTCTCGATCTCCGAAGAGGTCGGCGTCGGCGCGTCCTCGATCCTGACCCACGACGTCGCCTCCATGGTGGCGGTCGACAATGGCGCCGTCGCGCCCGGCCAGAATTCCAAGGAGACCGGCGTCACCATCGGCATGGCCGACATGACCGGCCCGTTCGACTATCACCTCACGACCAAGCTGATCCATCTGGCCAAGAACAAGCAGATCCCCTTCCAGCGCGACGTTTTCCGCTATTACCGTTCCGACGCGGCCTCGGCCATCGAGGGCGGGGCGGATGTGCGCACGGCGCTGGTGACCTTCGGCATCGACGCCTCGCACGGCTATGAACGCGTGCACGAGAACGCGCTGTTCTCCGTTGCGCGCCTGTTGAAGGCCTATGCGCTGAGCGCGGTGGAGATCGAGCGCGATGCCGAGCCGTCCGGCGATCTGGAAGGCTTCACCGACCAGCCGACCGAACCGGCCGAAGCGGGAGAATAGGGCAAAAGGGGCTGGGCTGCGCTAGGAGCGCCAATAGCCGTCTTCCTCGTCATCATCGTCGAGGGCGTCGTCGTCGATATCGTCCTCGTCCTCCATGACCAGGCCGGAATCGGCGAAGGCCATGGCGGTATCCTCGTCTTCCTCACCGGTTTCGGTTTCCGCCTCCTCGCTGGCGATTTCCGTGAGCTCATAGACCGAGACACTGGTCGCCGAGGTGGCCTCGAAACCGGCCTTGTCGGTATCCTTGGCCGGCGGCTTGCCGGTGCGGCGGTAGAGCATGGCGCCGAACAGGCCGAACAGGATCACCGCGGCGTAGAGGAAGAGGCCCGACGTGCCCACCAGGCTCATCGTCGCGCCGGCAATCACCGGGCCGATCATCGCGCCGGTGGCATAGACCGTCAGAATGCCCGACATCATGTTGGTCGCCTGGCCCTCATCCGCACGGTCGGCGGCGTGGGCTGCGGCGATGCCGTAATAGGATTGCGCCCCGGCCCCCCAGATGCCGGCAATCACGAAGACCGCGATCAGCGGCAGCACGCTGGACATCAGCCCCAGTACCACGCCGGCAATCCCGGCCGTGACCGCCAGCGCGGCGATCACGAGGCGGCGGTCGATCCGGTCGGAAATCATTCCGGCCGGCCATTGCGCGATCACACCGCCGCCGACCATGAAGGCGGAGAAGACCGCTGCCGTGGCGGCGACGGACTCGGTTCCCATGCCGCCGACATAGACGGCGTAGAGCTGCATCACCGCGCCATTGACCAGGCCGGCGGACCCGGCGGCGATGACGGCGGACGGTGCCGTCTTCCAGATCCGCAGCGGACCGAAGGGCTCGGCCGAGGGCGCGGCCGGCTGGGCGCGATTGGTGGCGGTCGCCGGAATCAGGCTGGCGGTGTAGAGCGCAGCCACGATCATGAAGCCGACGGCCGCGCCGGGCGGGACCGAGGCGACGAGGAAGGGGCCGAGGATGAAGCCGATCTTGGCGGTCACCAGGTAGAAGCTGAGAATGGCGCCGCGCTTGTCGCTGGGGGCAGCGTCCGCCACCCAGCTTTCGCCGGAGGCGAGGAAGCCGGCAACGCACACGCCCATGATGAACTGCATCGCCAGCCACCAGGCCAGGGCGTCGCTGACATAGAGCAGGGCGGCGGCAATCGAGGTCACGCCGGCAAAGGCGGCGACGGCGCGGATATGGCCGATGCGGCGGATTTCCCGCGGGGCAAAGTGGGCGCCCAGCAGGAAGCCGAAGGCATAGCCGGAGACAATAGTACCGATCTTCAGCGTCGAGGCGCCGCCGGAAATCAGCGCAAGCGGTCCCACCACGGAGAGGGCGCCCGCTGCCATCTGCAGCATGGCCAGGGCCAGCACGATCGCGGCGACATTTCGATAGCTTTCGCCCCGGCGCCGGGGCTCGGGGTCCAGGGCGGTGTCGACGGTCGGATCGGTCATGATGGGCATCGCGGGGTCAGCTCTCGGACGGGCAAGCTTCGCCCATCGCGTGCCCCGTATCAAGCGTGCCAAGTGTCCGTCAAATGGGAAGTTTTGTCGTGTTCTTGATCGCTTCCATGGCAAAGCTGGCGCTGACATCGGACAGGGGCGCAATGGCGATCAGCTTCTTGTAGACCTCGTCATAGGCCCGCACGTCCGGCAGGCAGAGCTTGATCAGATAGTCGATATCGCCGCTCAGCCGGTAGAATTCGACCACTTCCGGCATGCGGCGCACGCCCTCGGCAAAACGGCCGAGCCATTCTGCATCATGCCGGCTGGTGCGTACCGCGATGAACAGGGTGGCCTGCAGACCCAGCGCTTCGGGGTCCAGCAGGGCGACGTGTTTCCGGATGATGCCGGCCTCTGCAAGGCGCTTCAGGCGCCGGGCCGTCGGTGTCGCGCTGAGTCCGATCAGGTCGGCCAGTTCCTGCACGGTCCGGTCGGAATCGGTCTGGATCTCGCGCAGAAGCCGGCGGTCATAGTCGTCAATCTCCACAATCTGCCTCCTTGTTGGTGAAAATCACCATATGTGTGCCTGTGATGGGTTTCAATTGGCGAAAATGACCCTTGAAAACATGGTCTAGTCGCTCTCCAGTCAGGAGGGAGCAGACCATGTTCGACGAAAGCCGCACCGAAACCCTCATCGACCGGGTCCGGGCCGGACTTGCGGGCGGCGATGTGCGGCTGGAAACGCCGTTCGGCTCGCGGCCGCTCTTCTATGCCGACTATACGGCATCCGGCCGGGCCCTGGCGGAGATCGAGGCGGTCATGCAGCGCCTGGCGTCGGACTATGCCAATCCCCACACCGAGGACAGCGCGACCGGCCGGGCCAGCAATGCCTGGATGCGCGAGGCGGAACGCATCATCAAGTCGGCCGTCAATGCCGGCCCCGGCGATTGCCTGATCCCGTGCGCCGCCGGCGCGACGGGTGCGATCCACAAGCTGCAGGAAATCCTCGGCCTGGCCATTCCGCCCGCCACCCGCGCCGCGCTGGGCGGGCTCGACGACCATACGCCCGACACCGTCGTCTTCGTCGGCCCCTACGAACACCATTCCAACGAGCTGACCTGGCGCGAGAGCCTGGCCGAGACGGTCACCATTCCGCTGGCTGCCGATGGCGGGATCGACCTGTCCGCCCTCGCTGCCGCTCTCTCGGATCCGCGTCATGCCGGCATGCGCAAGATCGGCGCCTTCTCCGCGGCGTCGAATGTCACCGGAGTGCGCACGGATGTCACCGCTCTGGCGCGCTGCCTGCACGCGCATGGTGCCATTATGTGTCTGGATTGCGCCGCCAGCGCACCCTACCTGCCGATCGACATGCACCCGGCCGATCCGGAAGCCGCGATCGACGCCGTGTATTTCTCGCCGCACAAATTCGTCGGCGGGCCGGGCAGCTGCGGTCTCCTCCTGTTCAACAGTGCGCTTTATCCCGAACACCTTCCCCCGACCCTCTCGGGCGGCGGTACGGTGCGCTATGTCTGGCCGGGCGGGCATGATTTCATCGACGATATCGAAGCGCGCGAACGGGCCGGAACGCCGGGTCTGCCGCAATTTGTCCGCGCAGCGCTGGTGCTGAAACTTCAGACCGAAATCGGTCATGACACGATCGCGGCGCGCGAACACGGGGCGCTGGAAACGGCCCTGTCCCGCTGGACGGCCAATCCGCGGATCGAGGTTCTCGGCCCGGCCGATCCCGCGCGGCGCATCGGGATCGTCTCCTTCAACCTTTTGAGCCGGAACGGAAATCGCATCCCGCCGCGCCTGGTGACCGTGCTGCTGAACGATCTGTTCGGGATCCAGTCACGCGCCGGCTGCTCCTGCGCCGGCCCCTATGGCCATCATCTGCTCGGGATCGGGGATGACGAGACGATGGCGATCCGCGAGCGGGTTCTGGCCGGCGAAACCGGCGCCCGCCCAGGCTGGTGCCGGGTCAGCCTGCACTGGACGATGAGCGCGGACGATGTCGATTTCCTCGTCTCTGTCGTCGAATTCCTCGCGGAACATGCCGACGTGTTTGCCCGCTTCTACGATTGCGACGAGCGGACGGGCAGCTGGGCCTGGGGCGGCGGCGAGCCTGCGCGCCAGGAAACGGGTTTCCCGAAGCGCCTGCTGTCAGAGCCGCAGATTGCCCGGAGCTGCGAAGCGGTGCGGGATCTGCGCGAATTGCGGCGCGAAGCCTTCGCCACCGCGAGAGACGTGCTGGCGCGCTTCAGCGATCCGGTTCACTAAATTCAGACAGGCCGCCGATGGCGCAGAACGCCTTCGTTCGCCAGCAGGCGGTCGATGGCCTCGCGCTGGTCCGCCGTCGCGAGCGTTCGCCGTGGATAAAGCGGTGAGGCGCTGTCGCGGTCATCGATCCAGGGCGCGTCCCACAATTCGGTATTGCGGATAAAGGCCCGGGCCCGGGCCTCGCCGCCGGTCTCAAGACAGCCAACCAGACAGGTGTCGACATAGGATTGCGGGATGGGGTGGCCGGCATCGGCCCGGACCTGTTCGCGGTTCACCACGATCCAGTAGCGGCCATCGGGCAGATCGCCGTGTTCGGGATCGGCCGGCAGCACGGTCTCGCGCGGCAGTTCGGTAAAGACATAGCCGCGCTCGCGGTGACGCAGGGCATCGGTGATCTCGGTCGGCACCAGTGCCGCGTCGAGTGCATGCCCGGGGGCAGCGCGGACACCGGCATAGGTCGCGGCCTCGTCGGTGTATCGAACGGTCCAGCCCCGGCGCCAGCCCAGCGCGATGACCGGCCGCGCCGGCTCGGTCAGACCGGAATAGGTGGTGCGGCTGTAGCTGGAAAGCAGGCTGCCATAGCCGACAACATAATCTCTGGCTGACATGGGGACGTCCCGGTTTGCTGCGGCCCGAAAAGGCAAACGGCGCGAGCTTGCGCCCGCGCCGTTCATCTTGGGTCCGGTGCCCCCTGGGTCCAGCCCCCAATGTCAGTCGGTGCGCGTTATTGCGCCCGGCGGCTGGTGCGCGTGGAGTAGGAGACCTGCGCCACCGGAACTTCTTCCGAATAGCTGTCATCCTGTACCTGCACGTCCGTGCCGTAGAGATAGGTATTGCCGCGCTGCGGTGCCGGAGCGGCCCGGTTGTGGGCGACAGCCGGGACTTCCGTGCTGGTCGGCGGGTTGTAGCCCGGCAGCTCGATGTCCTCGCAGTCGACCAGGCGCCATTCCCAGCGCTCTTCGGTGCGCAGCGAGTAGCGGGTGACGGTTTCCGTCTCCACCGGCACGACATGGCTGTCGACGCTGGCGTGCTGGTCGATGACCTGGATGCGGTAGGTGTCGCGCAGTTCCTCGATCGGAACCTGCTCGAAACGCGCTTCCTGCACGAGCACGTCGCGCGTGATGGTAGCGTATTCCGCGGGGTGCTCGACTTCGCGGATCTGGGCCGGTTGCACCACGATATTGCGGGTGACGGTGCGGTATTCGCCCTCTTCCTCGACCAGACACCAGACTTCGCCGGTCTCGCTGTCGAAGCGGGTCATCTGGGCACCCGGCGTATAGCCCCGGCGCCAGACCATGCGCGGTTCGCGGACCATGATGGTCTCGGTTACCGTGTCGTGGACCGCCGGCTCGACGACGTATTCCACATAGGCCGGACGGACCTGCACCGTCTCGGTGACGGTCTCGTAGACCGGCTCGGTGACGATGTAGCGCATCCCGGCTTCGCGGGAGATGTATTCGCGGCGCTCGTCGCGCAGGCGCGGCGGGGCCACGGTGTAGCGCTCATAGCTGTCCTGCGTAGTGACCTGTTCGGAATAGGCGTCGTATTCCGGCGCGATCCGGACGCGCGCGTAACACTCGCCGGCTGCCGCGCTGTTCGGCGGATCCGGCGGGAACCATTCGGCATCGCCGGCAAAAGCGGCCGATGCCGAGATGAGTGCGGCGGCTGAGCCGCACAGGAGCGTGTGTCGGAGCATGTGATTCCCCCTCTGTCGACACTGCGGGCGCCGTTGGTACGGGCTCGCAAATCGAGCGGATGCTAGCGCAAATTGCAGGCATGGTTAAGAAAGATTAACCATGCCTGCCCGGAAAACACCCATCAGGGGAATTCGTGACGGATATTCCCTATATAGTTGTTTTTGTGCGCTATGGCGTAACCGTCGCACCCATCATGGCCATCATGATGTAGCCCGTCATCATGGCCGCCCAGGTGCCGACAATGTAGCCGACCACCGCCAGCAGGACGCCGACCGGTGCCAGCGAAGGATGGAAGGCGGACGCCACCACCGGTGCCGAGGCCGCCCCGCCGATATTGGCCTTGGAGCCGACCGCGATGAAGAAGGTCGGTGCCTTGATCAGCCAAGCGACGGCGAGCAGCAGGGTGACGTGCACCGCCATCCAGATCAGGCCAATGATGAAGAATTCGGTGTTCCGGAAGATGGCGGTTATGTCCATGCGCAGGCCGATGGTCGCGACCAGCACATAGATAAACACCGAGCCGATTTTCATCGAACCGGCCCCGGTCAGTTGACGGGCGCCGGTGAAGGACAGGGCGACGCCCGCAACGGTGGCGATCAGCATCAGCCAGAAGAAGCCGGAATCGAGCCCGAAGTCGGCCAGGGCCGGCATGTTGGCTCCGATCCACGGTCCCATGATGTCGGCGACGACATGCGCCAGACCGGTCATGCCCAGACCGATCGCGATGATGATCATCAGGTCCTTGAGCTCGGGCACGCGCGCATGCTCCTGCTCGAACTGTTCGGCCTTGGCGCGCAGTTCGTCGACGGCGCCGGCATCGGCGTTCAGGAAGCGGTCGATCTGCTTGGCGTTGGCGACGCCGAGCAGCAGGACGGCCATCCAGATATTCGCAACGATGATGTCGACGGCGATCCAGGCCGAATAGACCTCGCTGCCGGCGCCGAAGAATTCGTACATCGCGGCCTGGTTCGCGCCGCCGCCGATCCAGGTGCCTGCGACGGTCGCCATACCGCGCCAGACGGCATCCGGTCCGGTCACACCGACCACGTCGGGGAAGAGGATGCTGGCAATGAAGAGCGCGACCGGGCCGCCGATCACGACACCGATCGTGCCGGTGAAGAACATGATGAGCGCCTTGGGGCCCAGCCGCAGTGTCGCCGGCAGGTCGGCGGACATGGTCAGAAGCACCAGGGCGGCCGGCAGGAGATAGCGCGAGGCGACGAAATAGGTCTGAGACTCTTCCGGATCGACAATGTTGAAGAGGTTCAGCAGCGACGGCAGGAAGTAGCAGAGCAGAAGGGGCGGGAAGATCCGGTAGAAGGTCTTGGCGGCCTTGTTCTGCAGGCTGGAGGTCCAGAATACGGCGCCCAGAAGCAGGGCGAGCAGGCCCATGACAACGGCATCATTGCTCACCAGTGGTGCGGTTTCGGCTTCCATGATCTCCCCTCGTGGATCGCATCTGCTTTTTCAAGGGGGCGGATAAGACCGGGTTTGGGGCCTCCGGGCAAGGCCGCAACGCAAAACGGCCCGGTCGGGGACCGGGCCGTTTCGTGTGCGTGGCAGAACGCCTACCAGATGGAGACGCGCTGTTCCGGCGGCAGGTAGAGGTCATGCTCCTCGGTCACGCCGAAGGCCTCGTACCAGATGTCCATGTTCCGCACGACGCCATTGGTCCGGTACTGGCCGGGGCTGTGCGGGTCGGACAGGAGCTGCGCCCGGGCCGCATCTTCCAGCTGCAGGACGCGCCAGACCTGGGCCCAGGACAGGAAGAAGCGCTGCGCCGGCGTGTAGCCGTCGAGCTCTTCAGGAACATCATGCTCGGCGGCGTACATCTGGAAGGCCCGCCAGGCCATCGAGAGACCGCCGATATCGCCGATATTCTCGCCCAGCGTCAGCTGACCATCGACATTCATGCCCTCGACCGGCGAGAACTGCTCGTACTGCGCCACGATCTGATCGGTGCGGGCGTCGAACTGCTCGCGCGAGGTTTCGGTCCACCAGTTGCGCAGCACGCCTTCGCCGTCGGACTGGCTGCCCTGATCGTCGAACCCGTGACCGATTTCGTGGCCGATCACGGCACCGATGCCACCGAAATTGACCGCCGGATCGGCATTCGGATCGAAGAAGGGGCCCTGCAGGATAGCCGCCGGGAAGACGATCTCATTGCCCGTGGAGTTGTAATAGGCGTTCACCGTTTGCGGCGACATGCCCCATTCCCAGTGGCGGATCGGGCCGCGCAGACGGTCGCGGCTGTCGGCGCGGAACCAGGCATTGACGCGCTCGGCATTGCCGAACAGGTCGTCCTCACGGATCTCGATGCTGGAATAGTCGGGCCAGACATCGGGATAGCCGATCTTCGGCAGGAAGGTTTCCAGCTTGGCGAGCGCCTCGGTCTGGGTCTCTTCATCCATCCACTCGAGCGTCTCGATACGCTCACCGAGGGCGGCGCGCAGATAGCCGACCAGTTCTTCCATCTGGGCCTTGTGCTCGGCCGGGAAGTATTGCTCGACATAGATCTGGCCGATGGCCTGACCCAGATTGCCGTTGACGAACTGGATCGCCCGGCGGTCGCGCGGACGCGGCTCTGCCGTACCGCTCAGGGTGCGGCCCCAGAAGTCGAAGGAGCGCGCGTAGATCTCTTCGCTCAGGAGGTTGGCGGTGGCGTTGAGATAGCCGAATGCCAGATAGTCCTGCCAGGTCTCGACGGGCGTGTTCTGGAAGATGGTGGCAGCGGCCTCGATGGCGGACGTCTGGGAGACGATGAAATTCGTCTGGTCGGCAAAATCGCTGCCGTCGAGGAAGGCGGTCCAGTCGAACTCCGGCGCAAACTCGCGCAGCTCGTCCAGCGTCATCGGGTTGTAGGTCGCGACGCGGTCGCGGGTCTGGGCCGGCGTCCAGTAAACCTCGGCCAGCGCCGTTTCCAGCGCGATGATCCGGTCGGCCCGGGCCTCGCCATCCTCATAGCCCAGGAAGCCGAACATGTCGGCGATGTAGGACCGGTAAGCCGCGCGGTATTCCACGAAACGCTCGTCGTCGAGCAGGTAGTAGTCGCGCGTCGGCAGGTGCAGACCGCCCTGGTTGATGTAAACGATGTAGTGGCTGGGATCGCCTTCATCGCGCGAGATATTGGTGCCGATCATCGAGGGATATCCGGGCAGGCCGAACAGGCGCGCGATGTCGGCATGCGTTTCGGCGTCGGCGATCGGGGCCAGGCCCGGCCGCACCGGATCGATGCCGCGGGCATTGATCGTGTCGACATCCATATAGCTGGCATAGAGATCGCCGACCTGCTGGGCGAGCGTACCGGCTTCGGCATCGGAGGCCGCGGAGTCCTGGATGATGCCCTCGATCCGGTCTTCCGAGCGCAGATAGAGCTCGTGGAAGGCAGTGTAGGAGGAGAAGCCGGCCGGGATCTCGGTGTTCTCAAGCCAGCCTTCATTCACATAGCGGAAGAAGTCATTGCCGGGATGGATTGTGGTCGAGATGTGCTGGGTCTCGACGCCCCACTCCCCCAGCTCCGCGTCCTGGGCCTGGGCCCAGCCGGAAACCGCAAGGCAAAGCGCCAGGCCGGCGGTGCCGGCGCGCAGAATGGATTTCATGGATTTTCCCCATTTGAAACTAGACAGCATGGGGAAGATGCCGGGCGAAGCCCGTCGGCTGTGTGGGGATTTCCTTACGGTTCAGCAAGAAAAAGGCCCGGTCGCAAGACCGGGCCTTTTCCTGTGAGCCGGGGGCAAGCCTACCAGATGGAGACGCGCTCTTCCGGCGGCAGGTAGAGGTCGTCATCCTCGGTCACGCCGAAGGCCTCGTACCAGACGTCCATGTTCCGCACGACGCCGTTGACGCGATACTGCGACGGGCTGTGCGGGTCGGTGGTCAGGCGCGAAACCAGGGCGTCCTCGGTGTAGAGGCGGCGCCACACCTGGCCCCAGGCCAGGAAGAAGCGCTGGTCCTGGCTGAAACCGTCCAGCTCGGCCGGGACTTCATTGTCTGCGGCATACAGCTGGAAGGCCCGGTAGGCCATCGAGAGACCGCCGATATCGCCGATATTCTCACCCAGTGTCAGGCGCCCGTCGACATTCATGCCCTCGACCGGCGAGAACTGCTCGTACTGCGCCACGATCTGGTCGGTGCGGGCATCGAACTGCTGACGTGAGGTGTCGGTCCACCAGTTGCGCAGCACGCCGTCACCATCGGACTGGCTGCCCTGGTCGTCGAAGCCGTGGCCCATCTCGTGGCCGATCACGGCACCGATGCCGCCGAAGTTTACGGCCGGGTCTGCATAGGGGTCGAAGAACGGGCCCTGCAGGATGGCGGCCGGGAAGACGATCTCGTTGGAGGTCGAGGAATAGTAGGCATTCACCGTTTGCGGTGACATGAACCATTCCCAGTCGCGGATCGGGCCGCGCAGCCGGTCACGGCTGTCGGCACGGAACCAGGCATTGATCCGCTCATTATTGCCCCACAGGTCGCCTTCGCGGATCTCGATGCTGGAATAGTCCGGCCAGACATCGGGATAGCCGATCTTGGGCAGGAACTTGTCCAGCTTGTCGAAGGCTTCGCCGCGGGTTTCGTCGTCCATCCATTCCAGCGTCTCGATACGCTCGCGCAGGGCGGCCCGCAGATAGCCGACCAGTTCGTCCATCTGCTCCTTGTATTCCGGCGGGAAATAGCGCTCGACATAGATCTGGCCGATGGCCTGACCCAGATTGCCGTTGACGAACTGGATCGCACGGCGGTCGCGCGGGCGCGGCTCTTCCGTACCGTTCAGCGTGCGGCCGTAGAAGTCGAAGGAGCGGTCGTAGAAGGCTTGCGTCAGCTGGTCGCGATGGCTCTCCATCCAGTGGAAGGCGAGATAATCCTTCCAAGTCTCGACCGGAATTTCGCTGAACAGCTGGGCCTGCGACTGGATCGCCGTGTTCTGGCGCACCACGAATTCTTCCTGGTCGGCAAAGTCGAGGGCCGAGAAGAAGGTTTCCCAGGGGAAGCCGGCGGCGTAACCGCTGACATCCTCGGCGGACATCAGATTATAAGTTGCCACGCGGTCGCGGCTCTCGGCGCGCGTCCAGTGGATTTCCGCCAGCGCGGTTTCCAGATCGAGGATCGCCTGGGCCCGCTCGGCGCCATTGTCCATGCCGATCATCTCGAACACGTCGGCGATGTATTCCAGATAGGCTTCGCGATAGGTCTCGAAGCGTTCGGTGTCTTCAAGGTAGTAGTCGCGGTCCGGCAGGCCGAGGCCGCCCTGGCTGACCGAGACGATATAGCGCTGGGGATTGCCCGGGTCGCGGCCGACATAGGCCCCGAAGATCGACTGGGTGCCCGGTGCGCCCATCAGGCTGGCGATGTCGTCGTGCGACTGAGCGGCGGCGATGCGCTCGAGGCCGGGGCGGGCCGGGTCGAGACCCAGCTCTTCCAGACGGTCGGTATCCATGTAGGAGGCGTAGAGATCACCGACCTGTTGCGGCAGGGTGCCGTCGGCGGCATCGCTCTCGGCGGATTCCAGGATGATTCCCTCAATCCGGTCTTCGGACCGCAGATAGAGTTCGGTGAAGGAGCCGAAATTGGAGAAGCCGGCCGGGATCTCGGTCGTGTCGAGCCAACCTTCATTGACGTAGCGGAAGAAGTCGTCGCCCGGATCAACCGTGTCGGAGATGTGCTGGGTCTCGACCCCCCAGTCGCCCAGTTCCGGAGAATGCTCATTGCTCGCGGTTTCGGTCCCGGCGTCATGGCTCTCGCCGGATGCGCCGGTCTCGGCGGCCGGCGTTTCGTCTTCCGGCTGTTCGCTTGCCGGCTGGCAGGCGGCAAGCAGAGCAAGGCACGCCGTGCCCAGAAGCAGTTTCTTCATGGTGACACTCCCCATAGTCCGATTCATGAAACTTGCCGGGAACACTAGGGCGGGATGGCCGGGTCGCAAAGGCTGAGCCTGCGTTTTCCGGCGACATGCAAGGAAAAAACGGCCCGGCTTTGGAAGCCGGGCCGTCAAACATCTACCAGATGGAAACGCGTTCCTCGGGCGGAAGATAGAGGTCGTCCTCTTCCGTCACGCCGAAGGCCGCGTACCAGGCATCGAGATTCCGCACGACGCCGTTGGTGCGGTATTGCGACGGGCTGTGCGGGTCGGTGGTCAGGCGCGAGATGAGGTTGTCCTCGCGATAGAGGCGCCGCCACACCTGGGCCCAGGCCAGGAAGAAGCGCTGGTCGCCGGTAAAGCCGTCGATCACCGGGGCCTCGCCATTGCAGCAGGCGTCGAGATGGCGGTGATAGGCGGTGTAGGCCATCTGCAGGCCGCCGAGATCGCCGATATTCTCACCCATGGTGAAAGTGCCGTTCACGAAACGGCCCTCGACGGGCGAGTAGCCGTCATACTGGGCGCCGAGCCGGTCGGCGCGTTCCTCGAAACGCTCATTCGTCTCGCTGGTCCACCAGTCGCGGATCGCGCCGGTCTCGTCGAAGCGGCGGCCCTGGTCGTCAAAGCCGTGGCCGATCTCGTGACCGATCACTGCGCCGATGCCGCCATAATTGACCGCGGCGTCGGCGTGCGGATCGAAGAAGGGCGGCTGCAGGATGCCGGCCGGGAAGGTGATCTGGTTCATCAGCGGGTTGTAGGACGCGTTCACCGTCTGCGGCGGGTAGGGCCATTCGCCCCGGTCCACCGGTCCGGCGAGATCCTCGACCTGCTCGTTCCAGCCGAACTCGCGCAGGCGCACGATATTGCCGAAGATGTCGTCAGCGCGGATTTCCAGCGCGGAATAGTCCTGCCACTCGTCCGGGTAACCGATGCGCGGCTCGAAGGTGGACAGCTTGGTCAGCGCATTGGCGCGGGTCTCGTCATCCATCCATTCGAGCGATTGCAGGCGCTCTTCGAAAGCGGCCGTCAGGTTCGCGACCAGTTCTTCCATCGCGTCCTTGGACGAGGGCGGGAAGTGGCGCTCGACATAGATCTGGCCGACGGCCTCGCCCAGCTGGCCACCGACGAGGTTCACACCGCGGCGATCGCGCGGGCGCTGTTCCTCGGTGCCGTTCAGGACCGCGCCATACATGTTGAAGCTGGCCTGGTCGAAAGCCGCCGGGAGCTGGGCTGCATTGGAGCGCAGGAAGTGGAAGGTCATGTAATCCTTCCACACGTCGACCGGGGTTTCCTCGAAGATCGCACCGGCGCCTTCTATGGCGCTCGGCTGGGCGACCAGATAGGTGGCAACGCCATCGAGGCCGAGCTGGGCCATCGCCTGCGGAAAGCCGAATTGCGGTGCCAGCGTATCGAGCTGGTCGATCGGCATGGGATTGTAGATCTTCTGGATGTCGCGGCTGTCGGCCTGGGTCCAGTGAACTTCGGCGAGGCGCGTTTCCAGGGCCAGGATCGCATCGGCCTTGGCTTCACCGTCCTCGATCCCCGCGAGCGCAAACATCTCCGCGATGAAGGCGCGATAGGCGTCACGATATTCTGCGTTCTCGTCTTCCAGATAGTAATCGCGATCCGGCAGGCCGAGGCCGCTCTGACCGACGAAGACGGTGTAGCGCGTCGTGTCGGCCGGATCGGGGATGATGCCGACGCCGAACGGGCTTTGATGGTGGATTGTCGCGAACAGCGCGTTGATATCGTCATGCGTGGACGCAGCAGCGATCTCGTCGAGATAGGGCTGGGCCGGAGCCAGGCCGCGTTCCTCGATCGCTGCCGTGTCCATCCAGGATCCGTAAAGGTCGCCGACCTTCTGTTCGACCGTGCCGTCCGCCGCATTCCGGGCTGCCAGCTCGGTGATGATCTCCTGCACGTGCACTTCTGCTTCCAGCGCAAGCTCCGTGAACATGCCGTAGTTGGAGCGGTCTGCCGGGATTTCGGCTTCGTTGAGCCAGGTGCCGTTGGCGTACTGGTAGAAATCGTCGCCGGCATCGATCTCGGTATTCATGCCCGCAAGATCGAATCCCCATTCGCCGATCTCGGGCTGTCCGGCCGGTTGTGTGACGGCAGCAGAGTGTTCCGGTTGTGCGGTATCGGTCTGGCCACAGGCGGCGACCAGCGCCAGCACCGCGGTGCCAAGCAGCAGCTTCTTCATAGGATGCATCCCCAAAATACGCTTCGCGAAAATGTTTCGCCCCGCGTTGTGTACAACGCGGGGCGAGACTTGGCTATTCAGCGGATGTGTTGTCCGCGGCCTATTCGGCAGGCGTTTCTTCCAGATGCCCCGGAAGCTCGCCATGCGCGAAGTCGGTATCGGTGTAGTGCTCACCCAGCCGCGGCTGGCGCTCGCCGGTCCACATGGCGCGGAACAGGCGGGCGATGTCGACCCCGATCGCGTACATGGCCGGGACCAGCAGCAGGGTCAGGAAGAGGGCAAACACGACCGCAAAGCCCAGTGCCACGACCATCGGCTTGAGGAACTCCGCCTGGGTCGAGGTTTCCGCCATCATGGGGAAGATGCCCAGGAAGGTGGTCACCGAGGTCAGCAGGATCGGGCGGAAACGCTGCACGCCGGCATCGACCAGGGCCTGGAAGGCACCCACGCCGTTGGCCCGCAGGCGGTTCACGAAGTCCAGCAGCACGAGGTTGTCGTTGATCACGACCCCCGCGGCTGCCCCGACGCCGAAGTAGGAGAACAGGGCGATCGGCATGCCGAACAGGAAGTGTCCGAAGATCGCGCCGGTCAGGGCGAACGGGATTGCCACCATGATGGCCAGCGGTTGGAAGTAGGACTTAAAGGCCACGGCCAGCAGGATGTACATCGAGCCCAGGGCCAGGATGAGCAGGTTGATCAGCTCGGCCACAAACTCGCGTTCACCTTCGGCCTGGCCGATCTCGTCCCGCGACAGGCTGGGGAATTGCGCGTCGAAAGTCGGGAAGAAGTCCTCGTTCAGGCTCTGGTTGATGTCGCCGCGCGCCGCCGGATCGGACAGCTCGGCCGACACCGTGACGGTGCGCATGCCGTTGCGGCGGTTGATCCGGTTCAGACCCGGTGCGAAGTGCGCCTCGGCGACCGAGGACAGCGGCACTTCACGACCGTCGCTGGTGCGGATGCGGATTTCCTGCAACGTGTCCAGCGAGCGGCGGGACGCCTCGTCCATGCGGATCATCACCCGCACGTCCTGGCCATCGCGCGGCAGGCGCTGGGCTTCCTCACCGTAGAAGGACTGACGCACCTGACGGGTGACGTCCTGCAGCGTCAGGCCGACGGCCTGGGCGTTGGGGCGCAGGCTGAACTGCAATTCCTCGGTCGAGGTCTGCAGGCTGTCGACCACATCGTAGAGCGTGTCATAGCTGCGCAGCTGCTCTTTCAGGGCATCCGCCGCTTCACGCAGGGTGGCCAGGTCCGGGTGGGACAGGGCGAAAGTCATGCGGCTGCCGCCATCATTGATGGTGGAGTCCAGGCGCACTTCCTCGGCGTCCGGGATCGGACCCAGGAATTCGCGGATCTGCTGCGCGACGTCAGCCGTGGGCAGATGCCCCGGGCGTTCCGCCGGCACAGCCAGCTCGATCCAGGCCCGCACCCGGCCATCGGACGCGATGGTGGAGCGGCTTTCGATCATGTCGTTCTCGCCGGGATACTCCTGACGATAGTACTCGAGCGCTTCCGCCTGGGCGTCGTCCAGCTGCTGGCGGACCTGTTCGGTCCGGTTCCAGGGCGTGCCCTCGGCCAGCTGGATATTCACCTGGATCGTCTCGTTTTCGATCTGCGGCATGAAAACGGAACCCACGCGGTTCGTCATCAGCAGGGCGATGGAGACCAGGAAAATCATCAGGAAGCCGACCAGCGTCGCATACCGGTTGCGGATCGCCAGTTTGGCGGCCGGCCGGTAGATGTTGCGGGCAAACCAGATCAGCGAGTTGGCAATCGACCGCTGGAACTTGATCAGCGGGCCGAAGAAGCCTTTCTCGGACTGCGGCTTCATGTGTGACAGGTGGGCCGGCAGGATCAGCAGGGATTCGATCAGCGAGAAGGCCAGGGCGGCGATAACGACGAGCGAGATCTGCCGTGTGAACTGCACTTCCGGACCGGTCAGCAGCATCCAGGGCGAGAACATCATGATCGTCGTGATGACCGCGAAGATGACCGGCTTGGCCACCATCTGTGTGCCGATGATCGACGCCGTCAGGCCCGGCTCACCGCGTTCGACCCGGTCGTGAATGTTTTCCCCGACCACGATGGCGTCGTCGACCACGATCCCGATGACGATCAGGAAAGCAAACAGCGACAGCATGTTCAGCGACACGCCCATCATCGGCAGGATCAGGAAGGCGCCGCCGAAAGCGGTGAAGATGCCGACCGTCACCCACAGCGCCACGATCGGACGCAGGAAGAGGAAGAGCGTGATCAGGACCAGGATGCCACCGAACAGCGCGGAGCTGGAAATCGTCTCCATGCGGTCGGAATACATTTCCGAATTGTCCCACCACAGCGAGATGCTCACGCCTTCTGGCAGTTCGGCCTGTTTGCGTTCGATGAAGTCATGGACGGCGGCGGCGGTATCGACCACGTCGATACCGGGCGATTGCTCGACCACAATCAGCACCATGGTCTCGCCGTTGTAGGTGGCTTCCATATTGCTGTCGACGAAGCCGTCGGTGACCCGGGCCACGTCACTGATGCGCAGCGTCCCGCCGGCACTGGTCTGGCGGATGATGATGTTTTCGAACTCGGGTGCCGTATCGGCCAACTGGCGCGCCGTCAGGCCGAACTCACCCAGCTCGGTTCGCACGGTGCCGGCGGAGGCGTTGAGAGAGGACGCCCGCACGGCCCGCACGATCTCGTCGAAGGACAGGTTGTAGCGGCGCAGGTTCTCCTCGGAGACCTCGATCGAGACTTCTTCGCCCCGCGAGGCCCAGAGATTGACGATGGAGGCGCCCGGCAATTGGGCGACCTCGTCGCGAACCTCGCGGCCGATGGCCTGCAGGTCACGCCGGTCGATATCGCCGTGGACGGCGAAGCCGACGACCTGTTCCTGGTTGCGCCACTGCGACACGATCGGGCGGTACGCCGATGGCGGCAGGTTGTTCACCGAGTCGACTTCAAGCTTGATGTTGTCGATGAACTCGCCGATGTCGACGTTGCGCTTGCCTTCGATATTGACAAAGCCGACGCTTTCGCGGGCGGTCGAGGTGATGGTCTCGATCCCGTCCATGTCCGCGAGGGCTTCCTCGATACGGACCACAATCTGCTCTTCGATGTCCTGGGGCGAGGCGCCGGGCCAGGAGACCGAAACCGTCGCACCGTTGAAGGACGCGGTCGGGAAGACCTCCCGATTGAGCATGTTGTAGCCCATGATGCCGCCAAAGATGGCGACGATCATCAGGAGGTTGGCGGCGACGGAATTACGTGCCCACCAGCTGACGATGCCCCCGGGCACCTGGTCGTGTGTCTTGTTGGGATCGGTCATGACCGCTTCCTCTCCTGCCTTCGGGCCTAGCCGGCGCTCGCCACGGCGTTCTCGCCGTCGGCAACGCTTTCACCGGTTTCCTCGCCTTCCGGCGCTTCTTCATAATTGGCCGAGTAGTCGGCGAGCTGCTCGCCATCGGCATTGTAGGTGTGCACGCGCATGCCGTTGCTGGCGCCACGGATCGGCGAGACCACGACCAGGTCACCCGCTTCGACACCGCTCGAAACGATGACGCGTTCCGGGCTGGAGTCGATGATGTCGACCGTATGGATCTCCAGCGTACCGCCTTCGCGGACGATATAGACGCTGTCCTCGCCGCGCAGGGCGTTGCGGGGGATGATGTATGCGTTGTCGACTTCACGCCCCTGGATGGCAGCGTTGACGAACAGGCCGATAGCCAGCGGCGCGCCGTCATCGGCACCCGAACCATAGGGGTCGGTCACTTCCGCGATGGCGTACAGGACGCGGGTTTGCGGATCGATGGCGCTGTCGGTGCGCGTGATGCGGCCTTCCCACTCGTGATAGCCACCGGCAACTGTCGCCGACAGGACCACCGGGACGCCGCCGCGTTCATCGTTGGCCGCGTTGTAGGCGACCGGAATGCCCAGCAGGGACAGATCGTGATCGGTCAACGGCAGGCGCACCAGCACGGTGTCGGTTGCGAAGACTTCACCCAGATTGGTGCCTGGCGAGACATACTGGCCAAGGCCGGCATTCTTCGAGCGGACCCGGCCGGCGAACGGTGCAGAGATGCGCGTGCGCTGCAGGTCCAGGCGGGCCGATTGTAGGGCTGCCTGCGCGGCGGCCAGCTGGGCGCGTGCCTCTGCCAGTTGCGGTTCGCGCAGGGTCAAGGCCGAAGCCTCGCCTTCGCCGAGCTCGGCCCATTCACTTGCGGCCAGTTCGGATTCGGCCTGTTCGCGCGCCAGGGCCTGCTGGGCCTGGGCGACCTGGGCAGAGGCCCGGGTGACCGCCAGACGGTAGTCGGCATCATCGATCTGGATCAGGGTTTCACCGGCCTCGAAGAAACCGCCCTCGATGAAGTCGGGATTCACGAATGTGATGCGTCCCGCCACCTGCGGCACCAGGTTGATCTGGGTGCGTGGCTGGGCCTCGCCCTGGGAGTCGACGGTGAGGGCAATTTCGCCCCGTTCGGCTTCGGCGACGAAGACCGCGACCGGCCGCGGCGCCGAGTTGGCCCGCTGCGGCTGCGGTTGCGTTGCGAACAGCATGAAGAGAACTGCAGCACCGACGATGGCAACACCGCCAATGATGACGAAACGTCCGATGAGCTTACCCATGATTATTCTCCTGTCGGGGCGGCCGGGTCTGCGGACTGGGCCGCGGAGAAATCGCCGGCGATGGCGAGATAGAGATCGACACGATTGGCCGCGCGTTCGCGGCGTGCCGAGATGTACTGGCTTTCGGCGCTGATGCGCCGGGACTGGGCGTTGAGCAGGTCGAAGATGGTGGCTACGCCGCTGGCATACTGGCGGATCACGAGGTTTTCGGCCTCGGCAGCCTCTTCATAGGCCTGGCGCAGATTGTCCACGCGCTGGGCCAGGATGGCGTCAGCGTCGATCGCGTTTTCGGCTTCCTGCCAGGCGGTCAGTACGGTCGAGACATAACTGGCCAGCTGGGCTTCGGCATTGGCCTGGGCCTGATCGCGGGCACCGCGCAGGGCGCCGCCATTGAAGATCGGGCCTGTCAGGCCGGCGGTCAGACTGGAAACCAGCGAGTCCAGATCGAACATGTCGTCGACATCGGCACCGCCCGTGCCCGAGCTGCCATTGAGTGACAGGCTGGGATAGAGCGCTTTGCGGGCGGCATCGGCGCGCAGGCCGGCCGACTGCAGGCGGCGCTCGGCGGCGCGCACGTCGGGACGGCGCGTCAGCAGGGCTTCCGGCGTGCCGAGATCGCCGACCAGGCCCAGTTCCGGGAAGTCGCCTTCCGGAGCGAGGCGGGCCGCGGGGTAGCGGCCCAGCAGCGCTTCCAGGCTGCGCGAGGCAGCCGCTTCGGCGCGCCGGCGCGAGGCCAGGGCCGCTTCGGACGATGCCAGGGCCGAGCGGGCCGTGCGCACATCCGAGCTGCGGACCAGGCCACGGGCAAAGCGGCGTTCCGTCAGGTCGAGGGAGGACTGGCGGGTCGCCAAGTCGCGTTCGGCCAGTTCTGTCTGGAGATGCGCCTCGATCAGCGAGAACCAGCCCTTGGCAACCAGGCCGGCCACGGAGAGCTGCGATGCGCGAACGTCGTCGGCGGCCGCTTCAGCGTCCAGTGTGCCGGCGTTCGCGCCGTCGGCGACCCGGCCCCACAGATCGGCTTCCCACACGGTCGAAAGACCCAGCGAGAAACTGTCACTGCCCGAGCCGGTGTTGCGCTCGGTGCGGGTGTAGTCCATCCCGCCGTTCAGCGAAGGCAGGCGGTCGGAACCCGCAACCCGTGCCGCAGCCCGGGCCGCGCGATAGCGGGCGAAGGACTGGTTGAGGCTCGGATTGGCGTCGAAGGCTTCGTCGATCAGTGCGGACAGCCGGGCATCGCCCAGCTCGGCAACCCAGTCCCGGGAAGCCTGTGCACCTGTATCCCCTGGGGCTGCAGCCCATTGCGCCGGTGCGTCCGGAAGACCATCCCCGGCCTGGTAGGCCGGAAGGCTGGCGCAGGACGCCGTGGCAAGGGCCGTAGCCAAAACTAACAAACTTTTACGCATGCGTTGTCCCCGCACGTCACGATCTCGATGATTTTTGCATCCTAGAAAGGGCATCTCGAAAGTCAACAGATTTTTATCGAAAAACACTAAATCGATAGCGAATGGCATGAAAACTCTCTCGATTTTCGAGATGCATCCCTGGTGCGTCCCGGTTTCCGGTGGCGTCACGGCTTCGCGTGGCACTGCGAATATGCGATAGAGCTTCAACTAGCCCGTGGGCACTTATTTTTTTGTTAGATGCCCCGGCTTGCCGGATCGGATGCAAACGGAGTCAGAATGAGGCAGCCTTCTGCAGACGAACGGCCCCTGATCCGGATCCGGCGCCGGGATACGGCAGCCGTTGCAGCCCTTGGCGCGATCGTCATCCTCTTGTTCTGGATGTTCGGGGAACTCGGCTTCGTCGAGACCCTCGTCGCTATTGCCACTATAGCAGGACTGTCGACATTTTATTACCTGACCGTGTCGACCACGCTGAACCCTGCGCGCGGGCCGGATGTGGATGACAGTGCGCCGGCACCGGTGGACCCGCAGGCCCGCGCCCAGCACATGCTGGACAGCCTGCCGATCCCCGTCCTGCTGATCGGGGCAGGCGGCCGGATCGAACTGGCCAACCCGGCGGCGCGGGAATTTCTCGGCCTCGGCTCGGCGGCGGGGCACCTGTCCGCCGTGCTGCGCCAGCCGCAGGTGCTTGAAGCGGTGAGTACGGCGCTGCGTGGTCAGGCCGTCGATCCGGTCGAATACTCCATGATGGCACCGGTCGAGAGCCATGTGCGCGCTTTCGTGGCACCGTTGCGGGCCGAGGACGACCGGGTCATGCCCTGGCGGGCCATGCTGGTCCTGTCCGATGAAACCTCGATCAAGCGCGCCGACCGCATGCGGGCCGACTTCCTCGCCAATGCCAGCCACGAACTGCGCACGCCGCTCGCCTCGCTGGCTGGCTTTATCGAGACGCTGCGGGGGCATGCGCGCGATGACAGCGAGGCGCGCGAGCGCTTTCTGGGCATCATGTTCGACCAGACCGAGCGCATGCAGCGTCTGATCAATGACCTGTTGTCCCTGTCGCGGGTCGAGATGGACGAGCACGTCCCGCCCAGCAGCGAGACCGATCTGTCGGCCCTGGTCGAGGATGCCCGCGACTATCTGCGGCCGCAGCTGGAGGAGAAGGCGATCCGCCTCACCGTGCGCAAGCCGGCCTCGGCACCGGCTATCGGCGACCGCGATCAGCTGATGGAAGTGCTGCTCAACCTGATCGAGAACGCGATCAAATACTCCCCCGAAGGCTCTGCCGTGCAGATCGAGATCGCCGGGCCGCTGGTGCGCGATGAGGCCGAACGTCCCGAGCTGGTACTGGGCGCCCAGGCGAGCCGGTTGACGCTGGCGGCGCCGGCCTCGGAACCGCGCGAGCGGTATTTTGCGGTTCGTATCCGTGACGAGGGCATGGGAATCGAACGCCGGAACCTGCCGCGCCTGTCCGAGCGATTCTATCGCGTCGACGGCCAGAAGAGCGGCCCGAAGGAGGGAACCGGGCTGGGACTGGCCATCGTGAAGCATATCGTGAACCGCCACCGCGGCGGCTTCACGGTCGAGAGCGCTCCGGGCGAAGGGTCTGTATTCTCGGTCTTCTTGCCGGTTCCTGCCGCGGTGCGCGAGCGGGCCCGCGAAAGCGTCTGACGGCTGTGTCTGCAGACTGGCCGTGCGTTGTCACAAAACTGTAGCGACTCTGTCATAAACGGGGGCCGCGACACCCAGTATCTGTCACGCCTGCCGCGCAGCCGGCCCGAAGCCGGACGTCCGAAGGACACTTTGAATGTCAGTGATCGCCATCGTTGCTCTCATGGTCATCGTCATGCTGGCGGGCGGATTCTATGTCGGCCGGGCGCGGGCGATCGGCGCGGTGAACGGCAATACGGTCCGTCTCCACTCGCTGCCGAACTATCACGGCTATTACGTTGCGATCTGGACCGGCCTGCCGGCATTCCTGCTGCTGGCGGCCTACGGCATTTTCGGCGGCCAGGCCGTCGAACGCCTGACCTTCTCCGAGCTTCAGCGCGAAGCCAGCGCCCTCAACGCCCGTCTGGAAGAACGCCTCCTGTCGGATGCCGAGTATGAGGAATTCCGGGGCGCGGCCCTGCAGCTGCGCGAACGCGTCAACGCCATCGGCGACGACATGCAGCGCCTGCGCAGCGCGCGCGGCGAGGAGCGCGATCCGGCCCGTCTCGAGCAGTTGCAGCAGGAGCAGCGGGAGGCACTGAATTCCGCAACGGCAGCTGAAGAGGCCGCGATCGGCCGCCGCGCCGAACTGGTCGCAGCTGTCGGCAGCGAGGCCGAGGCAGCCGGTGCGTCGATGCGTCAGCTCGCCGGCTTCGAGCTTGTCCAGGCGCCGCGCGAACAGCGCCAGCTCTTCCTGTCCGACGCCATGCAGATCGCCAACGGAGCGTTGTCCAGCCGCGAGAGCGCCGAGCTGAACGCGGCCGCCCGCATCGTGGCGCGCTATCAGGACCGCATCCGCTATTTCGTGGCGGTTCTGGCACTGGTTTTCGCGGCCGGCGGCCTGTTGCGCACACGCAGCCAGGTCATTCCCGATTTCCGCGCCCGCAATCATGTCGAGCGCTTGATCACCGGCCTTCTTCTCCTTTCGTCCGTGCTCGCGATCCTGACCACGGTCGGTATCGTCTTCTCGCTGCTGTTCGAGAGCATCCGCTTCTTCTCGACCGTGCCGGTCTCCGAATTCCTGTTCGGCCTGCAATGGTCGCCGCAGATCGCCCTTCGGGCCGACCAGGTCGGCCAATCCGGTGCGTTCGGGGCTGTGCCGCTGTTCGCAGGTACGGCGCTGATCACGCTGATTGCGATGGCGGTGGCCGTGCCGATCGGCCTGCTGTCGGCCATCTACCTGTCCGAATATGCCGGCCCGCGCTTCCGGGCGACAGCCAAGCCGGTGCTGGAAATCCTCGCCGGTATCCCGACGGTGGTCTACGGCTTCTTTGCCCTGCTGACGGTGGGGCCGGCGATCCGCGGTCTGTTCACCTGGCTCGGTTTCGACGATGTGGTGACCCAGAGCGCGCTGTCGGCTGGACTGGTGATGGGCGTGATGATCATCCCCTTCATCTCCTCGCTGTCTGACGATGTAATCAATTCCGTGCCGCAGACGCTGCGCGACGGCTCCTATGCCATGGGCGCGACCCGTTCGGAGACGATTACCCGCGTGGTGATGCCGGCGGCCCTGCCGGGCATTGTCGGCGCGATCCTGCTGGCCGTGTCGCGCGCCGTTGGCGAGACGATGATCGTCGTCATGGCGGCGGGCCAGGGCGCCAATCTGACGGCAAACCCGCTGGAATCGGTGACCACCATCACCGTGCAGATCGTCATGCTGCTGACGGGCGACCAGGAGTTCGACAGCCCCAAGACCCTGTCGGCCTTTGCGCTGGGGCTCGTCCTGTTCGTCATCACCCTGATCATGAATGTCATCGCCCTGCGCGTGGTGCAGAGATACCGGGAAAAATATGACTGATACGTCCGACACCACGTCCATTCGCGATGCGGTGAGCCGTCAATTGCCGCGACGCTACCGGGCCGAGCTGCGCTTCCGCGCGGCCGGACTGGCAGCCGTGGCGTCGGCCGTGGGCATTCTAGTGATCCTGCTGATCTCGATCCTGTCGCAGGGTCTGCCCGCCTTCACCGTCAACCAGCTGGTCCTGCCGGTGCATCTGGACCGCTCCGTGGTCGATCCGGAAGGCGATGCCAGCGAGGCGTCCCTGCGCCGCGGTGCCTACAGCCGCGTCCTCCAGGACGCCATCCGCGCCGAATTCCCCGAGGTCACGGCGCGCCGCGATCTGCGCAACCTGTTCGGTCTCTACACGCCGCTCAACGCGACCCGGTTGATGGATGATGTCCTGGCCGATCCGTCGCTGGTCGGCGAGACCTACACCTTCCGCATGCCGATCGCCGACGAACTTGATCTTTATCTCAAGGGCCGGCTCGTCGAGGACCGGACGCTGGCGACCAGCGGACTTCTCACGATCAGTGCCGACGGCGATGCCCTGGCGCTGAATTCCAGCGCACCGGACTTTGCAAGCCTGGTCGAGGACGCAATGGCGACCATGCGGGCCGAGGCGACGGCGCTTGATGCGCGGGCCGAGCGGGCGCGCAATCTCGCAGCCGAGCTCGAGGGAAGCGATGCCGAGGATGCGCTCTATGAAGCCGAGCGCCTGTCTGCCCAGGCGCAGGCCCTGCGCGAGGAACTGGCCGAGAATGACGGCCGGATCGAGCTGAACCGGGACCTGCCGACCATCCTTGTCGAGCTGAGCGGCGTTGCCGTCCGGCTGACCGCGCTCGACGCCAATGGCCGCTCGGCCAGCGGCGAAGCGATGCTGGGCGATGCTGCGGACATCTCCGGGGCGGCAGACTGGACGCTCTACGTGATCGATACGCCGGAAAGCCGCCGCCGGGTCTCCGACCAGGCCATCGTCTGGACCCGGGCGCTGGAGGCCCGCGGTCTCGTGCGTACCGATTTCAACACCTACCTTTTCAGCAATGCCGACAGCCGCGAGCCGGAACTGGCGGGTGTGAAGGGCGCGCTGTTCGGCTCGATCCTGACCATGCTGATCGTGATCTGCCTGTCAGTGCCGGTCGGTGTGTTCACGGCCATCTATCTGGAAGAGTACGCGCCGAAAAACCGGCTGACCGACCTGATCGAGGTCAATATCAACAACCTGGCCGCCGTTCCGTCCATCGTGTTCGGCCTGCTGGGCCTGGCGGTCTTCATCAACGCGTTCGGCCTGCCCCGCTCGGCGCCGCTCGTGGGTGGCCTCGTGCTCTCGCTGATGACGTTGCCGACGGTGATCATCGCCTCGCGCGCCGCTCTCAAGGCCGTGCCGCAATCGATCCGCCAGGCGGCGCTCGCCGTCGGTGCATCCAAGACGCAGTCGGTGTTCCACCATGTGTTGCCGCTGGCGGCGCCGGGCATCCTCACAGGCTCCATTATCGGCCTGGCTCAGGCGCTGGGCGAAACCGCGCCGCTGCTGATGATCGGCATGGTTGCCTTCATCGCCGACGCGCCGACGCTGGGCCTGGAAGGCCTGACCCAGCCGGCCACGGTGATGCCTGTGCAGGTCTTCCTGTGGTCCGACGGTGCCGAGCGGGCCTTCGAGGCGCGCACCGCGGCCGCCATTCTTGTTCTTCTGGCGCTGATGATCGGCTTCAATGCCCTGGCGATCTATCTGCGCCGCCGTTTCGAGCGGAGATGGTAACCCCATGCCCGACAATCAGTCCCATATCCTCGACCAGAATGCCGGCTTCGGCGAGACCGAGCCGCCGATCAAGGTGGCGGCCCGGGATGTCTGTGTCGCCTATGACGGCAAGCAGGCGCTCAACCACGTCTCGATCGACATTCCGGACCGCTCGGTCACGGCTTTCATCGGCCCGTCCGGCTGCGGCAAGTCGACCTTTCTGCGCTGCCTCAATCGCATGAATGACACGATCGAGGGCGCCCGGGTGACCGGCTCGCTGAAGATCGACGGCGCCGAGGTGAACGACAAGTCGATCGACCCCGTCGTGCTGCGCGCCAGCGTCGGCATGGTGTTCCAGAAGCCCAACCCGTTTCCCAAGTCGATCTATGACAATGTCGCCTACGGTCCGCGTATTCACGGCCTGGCCCTGTCGCGCAACGATCTGGACGGGATCGTCGAGAGCAGCCTGAAGAAGGCCGGGCTGTGGGAGGAGGTGGCCGACCGCCTGAACGATCCGGGCACCAGCCTGTCCGGCGGCCAGCAGCAGCGTCTGGTGATTGCCCGCGCGATCGCGATCAATCCGGAAGTCATCCTGATGGACGAGCCGTGTTCGGCGCTCGACCCGATCGCGACGGCCAAGATCGAGGAACTGATCGACGAGCTGCGCGAGAACTACTGCATCATCATCGTGACCCACTCGATGCAGCAGGCCGCCCGCGTGTCCCAGCGCACTGCCTTCTTCCACATGGGCACGCTGGTCGAGTTCGGCCGCACCGAGGACATCTTCACGAACCCGCGCGATCCGCGCACGCAGGACTACATCACGGGGCGCTTCGGCTAGGGGCCGGCGCCAGATGAGGAGGTAGCGCAATGGCGCTGTCCAAGACCGCACATATCGTCACCGCCTATGGCGAGGAACTCGACCAGCTGGCCGATGAACTCGCCCGCATGGGCGGCATGGTGGAAACCCAGCTGGAAACGGCGCTCGCAGCCATTGTCCGCCGCGATGCCAGCCTCGTGGCCGGCGTGCGCGAGCGCGAGAAACAGGTCAATGCCATGCAGGACGACGTCGAAAAGCGCGTGCTGCGCCTTTTCGCCCTGCGCCAGCCGCTGGCCACCGATCTGCGCATGACGATTTCCGCGCTGAAGATCGCCAGCGATCTCGAACGCGTCGGCGATCTCGCCAAGAACATCGCCTATCGGGCGGAGGATCTGGCCGAATACGCGCCGCTCTCCCTGCTCGACCAGGTCGAGCGTCTCGGTGCGATCGTCGTGAAACAGCTGCACGAAGTGCTCGATGCCCTGTCCTCGGCCGATGTCGAACCGGCAATCCGGGTCTGGCGCACCGATGACGAGGTCGACGAACGCTATAACGCGCTCGTGCGGCAGATGCTGATGAGCATGACCGAGGATCCGGGCCAGGTGGAGCCGGGTGTTCACATCCTTTTTGTGGCGAAGAATCTCGAACGTATCGGCGACCACGCGACGAATGTCGCCGAGGCTGTGCACTTCATGGTGACGGCCGGGCCGCTCGAGGCGGACGACGCCAAATCTTGATGACCTTGATCGTGGAGACGGAACGATGAAGCCTCAAGTTCTCGTGGTCGAAGACGAAGACGCCCTCGCCACCCTGCTGCAGTACAATCTGGAAAAGGAAGGCTATCAGGTCTCCGTCGCCGGCGACGGCGAGGACGCCCTGATCCAGGCCGAGGAGACCACGCCGGACCTGGTGCTCGTCGACTGGATGCTGCCCAAGGTCTCCGGGATCGAAGTCTGCCGCCGCCTGCGCGGCCGGCAGGAAACCGCCAATGTGCCGATCATCATGCTGACGGCGCGCGGCGAGGAAACCGACCGGGTTCGCGGCCTGGATACGGGCGCAGACGACTATGTCGTCAAACCCTTCTCCATGACCGAGCTCTTCGCCCGTATCCGCGCCGTGCTGCGGCGGATCCGTCCCGGCCTTGCCGAGGATGTGATCACAGCCGGTGACATCACGATGGACCGCGTCGCGCACCGCGTGAAACGCTCCGACCGCGAGATCCATCTCGGGCCGACGGAATTCCGCCTGCTGGACTATCTCATGCAGCATCCCGGCCGGGTTTTCTCGCGCGAACAATTGCTCGATGCGGTCTGGGGCTCGGATGTCTATGTCGAGGCGCGCACGGTGGACGTCCATGTCGGCCGCCTCCGCAAGGCGCTGAACACCAAGGAGGAGCGCGATCCCATCCGCACCGTCCGCTCGGCCGGCTACGCTTTCGACGTCAACGCCTGAGCGTCCGCGTATTCGGCGACCAGAAAGTCGATGAGCGCGCGCACTTTCGGCGCGCGCTCGCGATGGGCGGGATAGACGGCATGGATATGCTGGTCGTCGACATGCCAGTCCGGCAGGATGCGCTGCAGCCTGCCCTCGGCCAGCGGTCCGCTGGCGACGAAGTCCGGCAACAGGACAATGCCGCAGCCCGCGATCGCGGACGTGCACAGCGCAATCGAATTGTTGATGCGCTGATTGCCGGCAACGACAATCTCGACCGTCTCTTCGCCGCGCCGGAAGACCCAGCTGTTCGGCTGTGCCGCCATCGTGAAGACGAGACAGTTGTGGCCGGTCAGCGCGTCCGGCGTTTCCGGCGTGCCATGGCGGGCCAGATACACCGCCGACGCGCACAACAGGCGGTGCAGCGGGCGCAGGCGCCGCGCCTTCAGGCTTGAATCGGGCAGGGGACCGCTGCCGCGCAGCGCGACATCGAACCCGTCTTCCAGAAGATCGGCCTGCCGGTCGTTGAACTCGACATCGAGGATCAGCTCAGGATAGCGCTGCTGGAAGCGCGGAAGCCGTTCGGCCAGGTCGGTCAGTCCGAAGGACATGGGGGCGGAGATGCGCAGCCGCCCGCGTGGCGACGCGTCGGACCCGCTGGCGGCCTCATCGGCATGGGCGAGCGCTTCGAGGATCTCCACCGCCCGGTCGTAATAGGCCTGCCCGGTATCGGTGAGCCGGAGTTTGCGGGTGGTGCGCACGAGGAGTTGCGCACCGAGTTCCGCTTCCAGGGCGCTGACCGTCTTGCTGACCCCGGCATTGGACAGGTCGAGATCGCGTGCCGCCGCGCTGAACCCGTTCAGCTCCACCACACGGCGGAACACCTGCAAGGCGCGGAACTTGTCCATTGTTTACTCCGAGTGAAAAGAGTTCTCGATAATGCCGTCTTTGTCTTCTCATGTGAACGAATAAATACGGGGGCGCCGGGTCGGTCCGGCAAAAAACCCCGGAGGAAGACATGAGACATTTTCTGATCGCCAGCTTTCTGGCCCCGCTGATCGGCCTGGCTCCGGCCCTCGGCCAGGACGCCATCGGAACCAGCCCCTGGGGGCCGGATGACGAACTCGGGCGGCTGAATCTGATGACCGACGAGAGCCGTGCCGCCATTCTCGGCCGGATCGCCGGCGGACGCGCCTATGACCTGTCGGTCGAATATTTCATCGGCATGCCCAGCTGGCAGGCCGCCGGAGACCCTCACTACCAGATCTGGATGACCCACACGCCGCGCGGCACTGTGGTCGACGATCCGATGGGGGTGGGCGAGGCGCAGAACGGGCATGTGTCCTACACGGGCTCCGCGGTCTCGATGTACACCCACACCGGCACGCATATCGATGCGCTCAACCATTTCGGTGTCGACGGCCGGATCTGGAACGGCTTCTCCGCCGACGAACATCTCGGCGACCGCGGCTGGCAGGTGACCGGCGCGGAAACCATTCCGCCCATCATCGCCCGCGGCGTGATGATCGATGTCGCCGCGGCGCTGGGCGTCGAGCGGCTGGAGGATGGCTACCGCATCACGCGCGCCGATCTGCAGCGGGCGCTGGAGCGCCAGGATACGCCGCTGCACGAAGGGGATGTGGTGCTGATCCGCACCGGCCGCATGCAGGACTATGAGACGGCGGAGCGCTACATGCACAATCCGCCGGGCCTGGGCATGGAGGCTGCGCGCTTCCTGGTCGAGGAGGGCGGCGCGATGATTGTTGGTGCAGACAATCTCAGCCTCGAAGCCTTCCCGTCCGAAGTACCGGGCAACTATGTTCCGCTGCACACCTACCTGCTCGCCCAGCACGGCGTTCCGATCATGGAACTCGTCAATCTGGAAGGGCTCGCCCGGGACGGTGTCCACGAGTTCGCCTTTATCGGCGGGTCGCTGAAACTGCGCGGTGCCGATGCCGCGCCGATGCGTCCTGTCGCCCTGCCGGTGGAGTAACCCATGCCCCGTACCTTCGACATTTTCCTGACGGCGCTGGCGCCGGCGATCTGGGGCAGCACCTATCTGGTGACCACCCAGTGGCTGCCCGACGGATATCCCGTCACGCTCGCCCTGCTGCGGGCCCTGCCCGCCGGGCTCCTGCTGCTGCTGTTCGTGCGCCGACTGCCCGCCGGCGCCTGGTGGGGCCGGGCCTTTGTGCTGGGTGCGCTGAACTTCACCGTGTTCTGGATCTGCCTCTTCGTGGCGGCCTACCGTCTGCCCGGCGGGATCGCGGCCACGGTCGGTGCCGTCCAGCCGCTGATCGTGCTGGGCCTGGCCCGGCTGGCACTGGGAACCGCCATTCGCCCGCTTGCGGTGATCGCGGCCTGCGGCGGGCTGGCCGGCGTCGCCCTGCTCCTGGCATCGCCGCAAGCCGGCTTCGACCCGATCGGTGTCCTGGCAGCCCTGGGCGGTGCGGCATCGATGGCCACCGGGACCGTGCTGACCCGGCGCTGGGGGGCGCAGGTTCCGCTGCTCACCCTGACCGCATGGCAGCTGACCGCGGGCGGGCTGTTGCTGCTGCCGCTCGCCCTCATCGTCGAACCGCCGCTTCCCGCGCTGGACGCCGGACACATCGCCGGCTTTGCCTATCTGGCCCTGATCGGTGCGGCCCTGACCTATGTCCTGTGGTTCCGCGGTATTGCCCGGCTGGGGCCGTCGGCCGCGACCATGCTGGGCTTTCTGAGCCCGGTCAGTGCGGTCGTGCTGGGCTGGGTGGTGCTGGGCGAGCGGCTGGATGCTGTCCAGTTTGCTGGCGCCGGTCTGGTGCTGACCAGTATCTGGCTCAGCCAGCGCGCCACCCGCACGCCGGCCGTGACCTTGTCAGCAAAACAGGGAGGTACGGCATGAAGCGGATCGCTGTATTCGGTGCGGCCGGTTCTGTCGGGCGCTGTGTTGTGAGCGAGGCGCTCGACAGGGGGCATGAGGTCACCGGTGTGGTGCGCAATCCTCAGCGGGCGGCTGGCTTGCCGGGGCTGACCATTCCCGCCTTCGCCGAGGCGAGCGACGGGGCGGCGATCCGGGCCGTGCTGCGCCACCAGGATGTCGCCGTCATGGCGCTGCGTCCCCCCGCTGGCCGGGAAGCCGAACTGGTCGGCTATACCCGCACCCTGCTCGATGCGGCCCTCGAGACCGGCGTGCCGGTCGTGATCGTCGGCGGAGCGGCGAGCCTGCGCTTTCCCGACCAGCCGGCCTGGACCGTGCTGACCCGGCCGGGCTTCCTGCCCGATGCCGTGCGGCCCATCGCGCAGGCCTGCCAGGCCCAGCGCGACGCCGTGCTGTCCACAGGCGGTGAGGGCTGGTCCCACATCTGCCCGCCCGCCAGCCTTGAACCGGGCCGGCGTACGGGCCGCTACCGGCTGGGAACGGATACGCTGGTGATGGGCGAGGACGGCCGTTCGGCGATCTCGGTCGAAGACTTCGCCATCGCCATTGTCGATGAGGCCGAGAGCCGCGCCCATGCCGGACGCAGCTTCACGGTCGGCTGGTAGGCCTGGCGGACGCAGCTATCGCGTCCGCGGTGCGAGCGCGGCCTGTGCTGCCTCGCGCATGATGTCCGCGACCGCATTGAAGCCGGTCGACAGGGGGGATCCGGGCCGCCAGATCAGCGCGATGTCGCGTTCGGCGCCCGGGTCGTCGATCCGCCGGAAGACCAGGCTGTCATCGCGCTCGGCCTCGCAGCGGACATAGAGTTCCGGCAGCACGGCGACACCGGCCCCGAGCGCGGCCATATGGCGGATGGCATCCAGACTGGTCCCTTCATAGTCGGCTGGCAGATGTCCGCCCGACCGTTCGGCCAGATCCGCGACCAGCCGGTTCAGGCGGTGACCGAGCGCCAGCGTCAGGAAGGCGCGTCCGGACAGCTCGGCCAGACCGACGGGCCCGCGTGTCTGTGCCAGCGGATCGTCCGGCGGCACGGCGATCCACAGGCGCTCGTGAAACAGGGCGGCGCTGGTGCAGCCGGGGTGATCTTCCGGTGCGGAAATGACGACATCCATGCGCCCGTCGCTCAGGGCCTGGTTCAGCACCACGGAGGATTCCTCCCGGATCGACAGGCGAAGCTGGGGATAGCGGGCATGCAGGCGGGCCGTGCAGCGCGGCAGAAGATAGGGGCCGATCGTCGGCAGCACGCCGAGGCGGACCTGTCCGACCAGCCCGTCCCGGCCGTACTGGGCGAGCCGCTTGATATCGGACATCGACTGCAGGACCTCGCGTGCGCGGGTCAGCAGTTCACGACCGAGCGGTGTCGCGATCGCGCCGTTCCGCCCCCGTTCGAACACCTTGAAGCCGAGATGGCTTTCCGCCTCGGCCACCTGCGCGGACAGGCTGGGCTGGCTGACATGCATGCTGTGGGCGGCGCTGGAGAACCGTCCGGTCTCGTCGATCGCGACCAGATATTCGAGCTGCCGGAAGGTCGGACGCATATATAGTTTTTTCCTAATGAAAGAACAGCATCCATATATTTCCACTCATTCAGGCTGCCGTCTAGAGCGTACCCACTCGCCTCTGCGCCGGCCTCACCTCCGGTCCCAAAGCCGCCGGTGCAGAGAATTGTCCGGCAACCGCCCCTTGCCCCCCTCTCGGCGGTTGCCGGACTGACCTCATCAAAAGGATCAGGTTTTGGAACACGGCTCCATTGCGCTCGCGACGCTGGCCTCGCCGCCGGTGCTGTTCTTCGTCCTCGGACTGGCTGCTGCGTTCATACGGTCCGACCTGAAATTCCCCGAAGCCTTTGCAAAGGGCCTGTCGCTCTTCCTGATCATGGCGATCGGCTTCAAGGGCGGCGCCGAAATGGCGCGTGCCAGCCTGGGCGACATCATCCCGGTCCTGCTGGCCGGGGTGGTTCTCTCGGCAGCCTTGCCGGCTCTCAGCTTCGGCCTCCTGCGCGCCACGACCTCGCTGCCACGGGTCGACATGGCCGCCATCGCCGCCCACTACGGATCGATATCCATCGTCACATTCATCGCCGCATCCGACGCCGCGCGCATGCTGCAGCTGGAAACCGGCGGCGCCATGGTGGCGGTGGCCGCGGCGATGGAAGCGCCGGCCATCCTGACCGGCCTTCTGCTGGCCGGTGCCGCAGGACGCAGCGGAGGCTTGCGGCTTGTCGAACCGTTGACCAATGGCTCGATCGTCCTTCTGCTGGGTGCCTTCGCCATCGGCTGGATCTCCGGTGAAACCGGGATGGCGGCGGTCTCACCCCTGTTCGTCGACGCGTTCCGCGGTGTGCTCTGCCTGTTCCTGCTGGATATGGGGCTGATCGCCGGCCGGGGCTTGGTCGAGCATGGGCGCAAGATGCGGCCGGGTGTCGTGCTGCACGGGCTCTACATGCCGCTTGTCGCGGCGGGCATCGCCCTGGCCATCAACCGCGGTCTCGGCCTGGCGCCAGGCAATGCGGCTTTGCTGATGACGCTTGCGGCATCGGCCTCCTATATCGCGGTGCCCGCTGCAATGCGGCTCGCTTTGCCGAAGGCCAGGCCGGCGCTGTCGCTCACCCTGTCCCTGGGCATCACCTTTCCGTTCAACCTGCTGATCGGAATTCCGCTCTATTTCACAACGGCGCAGATGGTTCTTGGAGGCGTGCAATGACGGGTTGGAAAACATGTCTTCGTGTCGAGCTGGAAGTGGATGCGGTCCAGGTCGATCAGGTGGAAACGCGCATCGAGGCGCTGGGCGTCACGAGCTGGATCGTACTGTCAGCGCATTCCGGTCGAAGCAGTGACGGCCGATGGAGCCGGGCAGGCCAGGTCACCGCGTCCGGCCGGCGCATGCTGGTCGTCTTCACGATCACCCCGGCGCTCGCCGAAACCATTCGCGATGCCCTGCAGGACGAGATGGTGCGGCTTAATGGCGAGATCATCGCCTATCCGGTGACGACACCCTGAAACCAGTCCCAAAAAAAGAGGGCGCACCGGGAAGAAGTGCGCCCTTTCAAGGTGGGTGTCCGGAGCGTCAGTTGTCCAGCAGGACGTAGCGCCGATTGAGAGGCTGTGGCGGCCGGGCGTTCTCGCCGACCGTTTCGACAAAGGCGTCGATCTGGGCGTCCGAGACGCTGAGCGGGGTGGTGAACACGGTCCAGGACACGATTTCCGAGCAGGGCGGCGTGGTGAGCGAGCCCTCATAGCGGAAGGCGGCCTGGTCCTGCGGCAGCAGCGAGGCCAGGCTGATTGTCCCGTCGATTTCCTCGCGGTCGCCCGGTTCGCCGATCGCATCCCACAAAGTCTCGACGGTGGCATGCGCCTCGCCGCGCTCGAACAGCACGCCGACCACGGCGAGATCGCCCTCGCTGGCCGTCACGAAGTGGACTTCCAGCGGATAGGACTGTCCCTCCACCCAATGCTCGGATGCGGCATGGAAGTGGAACTGCAGGAGGTCGAAGCTGCGACCGTTCAGCGACAGCTGCGCCGAGCCGGACGGGACGTGATAGGTCACGCCATGCGCGTTGCGCTCGGCCTCGACACCGGAAATGTCGGCGAAGTCGAGGACCGGCCGGACGCCGTCGGCAACAATGCCCGGAACCAGGTCGACCGGGCTTTGCTGCACACCCGCGCTGCACACGGCGAAATCGGGCGACAGCGCGCCCCAGTTCGCCGGTGCGCCTTCGCCAGCGTAACCCCATTCGTCAGCCAGGGCGGTTCCGGCCGGAACCGTCGCGGCCAGCAAACCCGCAATCACGTATTTCATGGCGTCTCCTTTGTCTTGAGCCGCTGAGGATTTGGGGCCTGTTTTCCATGCCTTCTAATTCAAAAATACCGTCGTATTGATAGCTAAAACCTATGATATGAAAGATGCGGATCGTGAGAGGCTGTGACCGGGGCCGGCGCGGGCGCCGATCGGGGAGACGCCATGCACATGATTTCCAGAACCGCGATCCTGGGCACGGCCCTTCTTGCAGCTTGCGAAGGGCCTGCGGACTCCCGCGTGCAGGCTGCGCCCGATCCGGCGCGGCAATCACTCGCTATCGAGACGCCGCCGGTCGCGCGCTGCATGAACCTGTCCGGGGCACTGGAAGCCGAATACGAGGGCGCCTGGGGCTATACGGTCGAGTTCGGTCATATCGATGCGATCGCCGAGGCCGGTTTCGACACGATCCGTCTGCCGGTGCGCTGGTCGGCGCATCTGCGTGCCGGCGACCGCATCGACCCCGCCGTGCTGGCCCGGGTCGATGCGATCATCAATCACGCCCTGTCGCGCGGGCTGAGCGTCATTGTCGATGTCCATCATTTCGACGCCCTGATGCGTGATCCCGAGGGCCGTCTGCCGCAACTGGCGGCGATCTGGCGGCAATTGGCCGAGCACTATGCCGACTATCCTGACACGCTGATCTTCGAGCTGCTGAACGAGCCGACCGACCGGGTCAGCGCGGCCCAGGTCAACGCCATCAATGCACACCTGCTCGATGTGGTCCGCGCGGTGTCGCCGGAGCGCTGGGTCATCCTGTCCTCGGCCCGCTGGAACAATATCGAGGGCCTCGTGCAGACCGAAGTACCCGCGGACGATCCGCGGGTGATGACGACGGTGCACTATTATTCGCCCTTCGAGTTCACCCATCAGGGGGCGCCCTGGTCGAACCAGTCACGCACAGGCATCGAATGGGGCGGTCCGGCCGACGAGGCGGAACTCGCCCGCGACTTCGACATCGTGGTGCAATATGCGCAGGCCCAGAATGTGCCGGTCCTGGTTGGCGAGTTCGGTGTCTACTACGAAGTGCCCGAACACCTGCGGGCGCGCTGGGTGGGGGCGGTGCGCCAGGCCTCGGAAGACCGCGGCTTTGCCTGGTGTCACTGGGGCTTTGCCACCACCTTGCGGGCCTATAATCGCCGCACGGACAGCTGGATCCCCGAAATGCGCGAGGCGCTGGTGGGCGAGCGGCGCGACTGACCGTTCATACAGAAGCACAAAAGAAAACGGCCGCCCCGAGAGGCGGCCGCATTACCGGACCCGAGGGTGAGGGCAGGGCCGGAAATCAGAAATTATAGCGCCGGGTTGCGGCGATCGCGTCGAGGGCAGCACCGGCATCGCTGGTGCGGCGGCGGCGTTTCGCGCTCGGCTGGTAGGCCATCGAGGAGTGCGCCTCGCAATAGGCATTGCCGCCGGCGGTCTTGCGGCCGCAGAAGCGGAACTCGGCCTGGGCGGGATCGCCGATCGGCCATTTGCACATCGAGTCACGCAGGGTGAGCACGGTGGCAAACTCGCCAGACGGCAGGACGGCAGGCTCCACCGGCGCCGGCTTGGGAGCAGCCGGGGTCGCAGTTGAGGGGGAGGGACGCGACACCGGGCGCTGGGCCGGCGCGGTGGAAGCCGTTGTGGTGCGCGGACGGGAGGGTTTAACAGTGCGGCGGGCCGGGCGCGACGGGGTCGCGCGGCCTGACAAACCGAGACGGTGGACCTTGCCAATCACGGCATTCCGGGTCACCCCCCCCAATTGTTTGGCAATCTGACTGGCGCTCAGGCCTTCCGACCAGAGCTTCTTGAGTTGCTCGACGCGTTCGTCAGTCCAGGCCATCGCACTCATCTCCTGAGTTGGATGCGCTTCATTGCCTTGAATGTCGGCTAAGAGCGCATATCTCAATTCATGTTTAATTACACTAGATATTGTACCCGCGCTAACTGAGGCCACAAGATCGGGGGATGACCATTCCTGTGGAAAGCTCACTTGCACGCCTAATCGTTAACGCGGATGGTTACCGGGATATTAAGGGTAATTCGATATGAGTAATGCCAACTTAACCCGTCTTAACGAGCCGAGAAAGTTCGGTTTTATCAACTGGTTAGGTCTATGGACGCTGTACAAGAAGGAAGTGCGGCGTTTTCTCAAGGTCTACACCCAGACGGTCGCTGCACCGGTCGCAACGACGCTGCTTTACATGACCGTTTTTGCCGTCGCGATCGGATCCCGCCGGGGTGATGTGAACGGTATCCCCTTCATCGAGTTCCTGGCGCCGGGCCTCATTCTGATGGGCCTGTTGAACAACGCTTTCGCCAATTCGGGCTCCTCGATCCTTGTGTCCAAGGTGCAGGGCAATGCGGTCGACTTCCTGATGCCGCCGCTGTCGGCGCTGGAACTGTCGATCGGCTTCATCGCCGGCGCGATGACACGTGGTCTCATGGTGGCGGTTGTGACGGCGGTGACGCTGATCCCCTTCATGAACATCATGCCGCAGCACTGGTGGGCGGTTCTCTATTTCGGGATATCGGCCTCGGCCATGCTGGGCATGGTCGGCGTGATCGGCGGTCTGTGGGCCGAGAAGTTCGACCATATGGCCGCCGTGACGACCTTCGTGATCACGCCGCTGACCTTCCTGTCGGGCACTTTCTATTCGGTCACGGCGTTGCCCGAACCGATCGCCACGATCAGCCATTTCAACCCCTTCTTCTACATGATCGACGGCTTCCGCTACGGGTTTACAGGCCATGCCGACGGCCATCTCGCCATCGGTGCTGCACTGGTGCTCGCGATCAACCTTGCACTGGCCGCGGCCTGTTATCTGCTCTTGCGCGCAGGCTGGCGCTTGAAGAGCTGAGCGGGGAGGCCTAGACGAGTATCAAAGGCGTCCGAAAACGGGCGCCGCGATGCTTTTGGAGGACCTCATGCCCGCCCCGATGATGGATACCTATTCGCCGCCGGATCTCGTGTTTGACCACGGCAAGGGAACGCGCCTGTATACCGAGGCCGGCGATGCCTATCTGGACTTCATTTCGGGCATCGCGGTGAACTGTCTGGGCCATGCCCATCCCAAGGCTGTGGCCGCCCTCAACGAGCAGGCCGGCAAGCTCTGGCACCTGTCCAACATGTTCAAGGTGCCCAAGGGGATCGAACTGGCCGAGAAGCTCTGCGCGGCGACTTTCGCCGACCGTGTCTTCTTCACCAATTCCGGCGCCGAGGCGATGGAATGCGCCCTGAAGACGGCGCGCCGCTATCACTATGTGAACGGCAATCCGCAGCGCTATCGCATCATCACCTTCACCGGCGCCTTCCACGGCCGCACCTTCGGCGCGATCAATGCCGGCGGCAATCCGAAGTACCTCGAGGGCTTCGGGCCAGCGATGGAAGGGTTCGACCAGGTCGAATTCGGCGATCTGGATGCCGTGAAGAATGCCGTCACCGAAGAGACCGCGGCGATCTGCGTCGAGCCGGTCCAGGGTGAGGGCGGTGTGCGCGCACCGGAAGACAGCTTCCTGCGCGGCCTGCGCCAGATCTGCGACGAGCACGGCCTGATGCTGATCTTCGACGAGGTCCAGTCGGGTGCCGGCCGGACCGGCAAGCTGTTCGCACACCAATGGGTCGACGGCGCCGAGCCGGACATCATGGCGGCGGCCAAGGGTATTGGCGGCGGTTTCCCGATGGGGGCTTGCCTCGCGACGGAAGCAGCGGCGGCCGGCATGGTCGTCGGTACGCACGGTTCGACCTATGGCGGCGGCCCGCTGGCCATGGCGGTCGGCAATGTCGTGTTCGACGAGCTGACCTCCGACGGCTTCATGGATCATGTGGTCGACGTGTCGAACTATCTGCGTCAGCAATTGCACGGGCTGATGGACCGTCATGGTGACAAGATCGCCGAGATCCGCGGCAAGGGTCTGCTGGTCGGGGTGAAGCTGAAAGACGGTTTCGATCCCAAGAAGCTTGCAGGACTGGCCCGCGATCGCCATCTCCTGGTCGGCGCGGCGGGTGACAATGTCTGCCGCATGGCGCCGCCGCTGATCATCACCAAGGACGATGCCAGCGAGGCGGTGGCCGTACTCGACGAAGCGCTCGGCGCGCTCGAGGCCAGCTAGTCCACCCCTTGCCGAACGGAGAGACGGCGTGAGCGATCCGCTTGGAGAGCATGACAATATCGTGGCCGGTTTCCAGGTTGAGGGACGGGCCGTGCGCGGCCGTGTCTGCCGCCTGGGATCGACGCTGGACGCGATCCTGTCGGCGCACGCCTATCCCGAACCGGTCGCCCATCTGCTCGGCGAGGCGGTGATCATCGCCGCCCTCGTCGGGGATGCGCTGAAATTCAACGGCCGGCTGATCGTGCAGGCGAACGGGTCGGGTCCGATCCGCTTCGTCGTGGCTGAATATGTCAGCGGTGAGGGCGTGCGCGGCTTTGCCAAGATCGACCGTGAAGCCGTCGAGGCCGTGCTCGCCGATAGCCCGCCCCGCGATACGCTGATGGAGCGTCTCCTGGGCAAGGGCGCTTTCGCGATGACGCTCGATTATGGTCCCGACAAGGACCAGTACCAGGGCGTTGTTCCGCTTGAGGGCGCGTCCCTGTCGCAGGTCGCGGAAGGCTATTTCGCCCAGTCCGAACAGACACCCACGCGCCTGCGGATCGCCATCGGTGAAAGCTGGAAGGAAGGCGAGGCCCGCGCCTGGCGTGGCGGCGGAGCCATGCTGCAGCAGGTCGCCGGCGACGAGACCCGCGGTTCGGCCCGGGATGACTGGGATCATGTCCGCGCGCTCTACGAAACCGTCGAGGACGCTGAACTCCTCGATCCCGACCTCTCGGCCGGCAATCTGCTCTACCGCTTGTTCAACGAGGATGGCGTGCGCCTGTTCGAGCCCGCGCAGATCGCCCGGCGTTGCTCGTGCGAACGCGAGCGCCTGCTCGGCATCGTCGCCAGCTTCCCGCCGGAAGACCGCGCGGAAATGGAAACCGACGGCGCCATCGTGATGACCTGCGAGTACTGCAACAAGGATTGGGGCTTCGGCCTCGAAGAGGTTGCTGCGGCGGCTAGTCGCTAGCGCGTTTCCGGACCGCCAACCAGTTCCCGTTTTTGCTGGAAATGCCGGTCTCTAGGGGGCGCATTTCCGAACCGCGAAACCGGTTCCCGTTTTCGCTGGAAATGCCCGGTCCTTGGTGGTCGCATTTCCGAACCGCGAAACCGGTTCCCGTTTTCGCTGGAAATGCTCCTAGTTCCGCCAGAAGCGCGGGCTGAGGAAGACCAGGACCGCGATCACCTCCAACCGGCCGATGAACATGTTGAAGGTCAGGAGCCATTTCTCCGGATCGGAGAGGGGGGCGAACGTGCCCGACGGGCCGATGATCGGACCCAGGCCCGGACCGGTATTGGTCAGGCTGGTCGCAGCACCTGACAGCGCCGACACCGTGTCCATTCCCATCGCCGACAGAAGCGCCGCGGTGATCGCGTAGACGGCGAAGAAGACAAAGAAGAAACCGAGTACGGAGTGGAGCGTTTTTTCATCCACTATGCGACCGTTATAGTGCATCGGTATCACTGCATTGGGACGCAGAAGTTTCGCCAGGTAACGCCGCATCGCCGTGCCGGCGATCTGGTAGCGGAAGATCTTCACCGAACACGTCGTCGAACCGGCACAGCCGCCGATGAACATGAAGACGAAGAAGGCGGCCTGGGCGATCGGCCCCCACGCCCCGTAGTCTGCCGTGGCAAATCCGGTCCCGGTGATGATTGAAACCGCGTTGAAGGCGGCCTGCCGGATCGCGCCGCCTTCCTCGTGTGCGCCCGTCATCCAGAGCAGGACGGTCAGGAAGGCCGTTGCGACGGTCACCACAAGCAGAAAGCCGCGCACCTGGGCGTCGCGCCACAGGGCCACGGGCTTGCCGCGGATCGCCACGATGAACAGCACAAAGGGCAGGGAAGCCAGGATCATGAAGATCGTGGTGATGATGTCCGCACCCATGTGCACGTAATTGCCCATGGAATTGTCGGACGCCGAGAAACCGCCGGTCGAGAGCGTCGACATGGCGTGGCAGAGCGCGTGCAGCCAGTCCATGCCGACCGCGATGAAGGCGAAGAAGCAGATCAGCGTCAGGACCAGATAGATCAGCGAGATACTGGCGGCGATCTGGGTCGCACGTGGCAGGATCTTGTCGGACTTGTCGCCGGTCTCCAGCTGGAAGAGCTGCATGCCGCCAATGCCCAGCATCGGCCAGAAGGCCATCGCTGTCACAATGATGCCGATCCCGCCGATCCATTGCAGGATGGCGCGCCAGAGCAGCAGGCCTTCCGGCCGGTAGTCGAGACCGGTGATGACTGTCGCGCCGGTCGTTGTCAGGCCCGAGACGGCCTCGAACAGGGCATCGGTCCAGGTCAGTCCCTCGCCGGCGAGACGCAGCGGCAGCGCGGCGCACAGCGACAGGGCGAACCAGGCGCCCACCGTCAGGACGAAGGCCGTGCGCGGCGTGATGGAGTCGACCGGTCCGCGATTGACCAGCGCCGTGGCGCCGCCGATGAACATGCCCAGGATTGAGGAGATGAAGAAGGCGCTGGCGCTTTCCCCGTCACCTTCGGCCGCATCCAGCATGGCCGGAAAGACCATCGCGGCGGCCAGGACGGCGACCATGATGCCGACCATGAACAGGACCTGTCGCAGGGATGTGGTCACGGCGAACCCCAGGAAACCGGCCGGCGCGGCCGCATCAGTGCAGCTGGACCCGGTCGGTCGGCCGGTCGAGCGAGAAGCCGGGGATGATCGCCGCGAAACTCTCGCCATTGCGGCGGCGCATTTCATAGCTGCCCTGCATGAAGCCCGACGGTGTGCTCAGCGGTGCGCCGGACGTGTAGCGGAAGCATTCGCCCGGCTCGATGACCGGCTGCTCGCCGACCACGCCCTCACCCTGCACATGCTCGGTGCGGCCCATGGAGTCGGTGATGACCCATTTGCGGGCGAGCAGCTGCACGGCCTCATGACCGGTATTCTCGATCTCGATCGTGTAGGCCCAGACATAGCGGCCTTCATCCGGATCGGATTCGTCCTCCAGATAGTCCGGCATCACGCTGATCTTCACGCCGCTGCTCTCGTGCTCGTACATGCTGCGCTTCCGCCCTCACTGCGCAGCCTTCAGGCGCGCTCCGGCGCGCATAATCCTCTTCGCACGGGTCCGGCTCAACCCCCACGGTCAGCGCGTCTGGACAGGGGGCGGCAGATGGGGGACATGTGGTCGTCCCCGCTCGGCAACCGCACGGACGATCATGACCGCCTCCGGAATCCTGCCCGACCACCGGCTGAAAACCCTGTTCGATACCGGCGTCGTTTCGGCTGACACACCTCCGGCAGAGGGCCAGATCCAGCCGGCCAGTATCGATCTCAGACTGGGCAGCCATGCCTGGCGCCTGCGGGCGAGCTTCCTGCCCGGCCCGGGCCGGACCGTGTCGGACCGGCTCGATGAAGACGTGGTCATGCACACGGTCGATCTGACCAACGGGGCAGTGCTGGAGACGGGTTGCGTCTACCTCGCGCCCCTGCAGGAGCGGCTGAAACTGCCGCCGGGCCTCAGCGCCGCGATGAATCCGAAGAGCTCGACCGGCCGGATCGATGTCTTCACGCGGGTGATCACCGATCACGGCGTCGCCTTCGACCAGGCGCCGGCGGATTATGACGGGCCGCTCTACGCCGAGATCTGCCCCTGCACCTTCTCCATCCTGGCCCGTACGGGCGACCGGCTCAGCCAGATCCGTTTCCGCGAAGGCGCGCATGTGCCGCTGCGCGATGTGACGGTCAGTGTCGATCTGGCCGGTTTCGAGGACGGGATTGTGGGCTATCGCGCCCGCCGCCATGCCGGGCTGGTCGATCTGGCGAAGATCGGCGGGCATGAGCGCACGCGGTTCTGGGAGCCGATGTACGCGCCTGACCGCCGCCTGATCCTGGATCCGGGCGAGTTCTACATCCTGGCATCGCGCGAGGCCGTGTCGATCGGCGCGGAAGAGGCGGCGGAGATGGCGCCCATCGCCACCGAGATCGGCGAGTTCCGCGCCCACTATGCCGGCTTCTTCGATCCTGGTTTCGGTATCGCCGAGGCGGGCGGGACAGGCTCGCGCGCAGTGCTGGAAGTGCGCGGCCGCGACGTGCCCTTCATTCTCGAACACGGTCAGCCGATCGCCCGGCTGGTCTACGAACCGATGCGCGAAGCACCCGAAATCCCCTATGGCCGCGTAGCCTCGAACTATCAGGCCCAGGGACTGAAGCTTTCGAAGTTTTTCCGCTGACTTTTTGGGGCAAACTGGGGAAATCCCTTGATCTACCGCGCACGGCATAAAATCTTACCGTAAGGTGACGCGCGTATTGGGGTTTAGTAAGGGAGGGGATTTATGGCCCGTTTTCTAGGGGCGATTGTGGCTATTTGCTTCGGCTCGGCCGTTCAGGCGCAGGCCCCTGCGCCCAGTGTTGAAGATTATGCAGCGATGACGAACATGTCGTCGGTGCGGCTATCGCCGAATGGCGAGCGTGTGGTGTTTATTTCCGGCGAGACCCGAGCCGAGCGGAATATCATCATCTATTCGCTCGTGGGTGAGGGGTCTCATGTCATCGACGGCGGTGACGATCAAGTGCTTGTCAATGTCAGCTGGCTGAACGACGACCACATCTCGGCCACCTATTCCGAGCGGCGCGACATCATTGCCGCAGGTGAGCGTGCTGACGTTTTTCGCAATTATGTTGTGGACTATGACGGAAGCGATAACTGGGAGCTTAACAACTACGCGACGATAGCGAATCGCGACTTGTCGGACCCCGATAGCATTTTGGTATGGCTTCCTGTTCTGCAAGACAATCGGGGGTCGCCCGCTGCCGGCGGCGGGGTCGATCAAGCCGTAGGTCTCTATCGTCAGGGCCTTGATCGCGACCGCAATAGAGATCGTGTTTTTATCGGCGAGGGCGGTTTCAACTATATCCTGAATGCTGAGAACGAACCGATCGTTCGCTATACGAGTGATGGCGGCGAGTTCGAGCTGTGGTCGCGACGCAGCGGTCGCTGGCAGCGCGTCTACGCCGAGAACCTTGAGCGTGAGCGTTTCCGGTTCGGGGCCCGCCGTTCTGACCGCTGGACCGGACGGATGACCAATATGGCCGGTCTCGATATCACGGGCCGCTACGGCTATTTCACATCGCGGGTCAATGACGATCGGATGGCAGTCTTCCGTTTCGATTTCGAGACCAACGAGATCGAAGGGCCGGTGCTGCAGTCCGAGCTTGCTGATGTCGGCAATTTCATAACGGATTGGCGCACCAATGCGATCATTGGTGTTCGCTGGAACGAGGAGCGGGAAAAGGTCCACTACTTCGATCCCGACTTTGCGGCTCTTCAGGAGCAGCTGGAAGGGTTTTTTCCGTCCTCGAACGTGACCATCACCAGCTGGGATACCGATTTCCGCAAAGTGATCGTCAATATCGAAGGCGGCTCGACGGCTGGCGCCTATTACCTGCTTAACCGCGAGACAGGCGACGTCACGTTGCTGGCGCAGAGCCGGCCTCGGATTCCCGACGAGGTCGTTGCCGAGGTTCAGGTCGTCCAGTATGAGGCACGCGACGGTCTGGATCTGTTCGGATATCTGACGCTGCCGCCGGGGCGGGAAGCGCAAGACCTGCCGCTGATCATGTTGCCGCACGGTGGTCCCCAAGCTCGTGACTTCTATGGGTTCGACCCTTGGGCCCAGTTCCTGGCCTCGCGGGGTTATGCTGTGTTCCAGCCCCAGTTCCGCGGCTCAGAGGGCTTCGGTCGCGATTTCATCACCATGGCGCACGGCGAGTGGGGCCGTTCGATGCAGGACGACATCTCCGACGCCGTTCATCACCTGGTGGAATCCGGCGTGGCGGCCCAGGACCGAGTGTGCATTTTCGGTTGGTCGTATGGAGGATATGCCGCGCTCGCGGGGGCAACACTGACACCGGAACTCTACCGATGCGTGGTCGCCGGAGCGCCTGTGTCCGACGTGTTCGCGATGATGGATTATGTCACTGGCCGGTTCGGTGGCGCTTCGGTGACTTACTGGGCCGAGTACATCGGCGACTGGCGCAGCGAAACCGACTACATCACGCGGATTTCGCCAGCGCGCCAAGTCGAGCATGTGCAGGCACCGCTGATGCTGATCCACGGTACTGACGACTTGATCGTGCCTTATGAGCAGGCTGAGTTGATGGCCCAGGCAATGGACCGCGTAGGCAAGCCTTACGAACTTGTCCGCATCGAGGATGGGCCGCACCAGTCGTATCGGATGACGGTTGCGAATATGGAGCAGCTCTACAGCAATCTCGAACGTTTCCTGCTGGAGCACAATCCACCGGATTGATCTAGGGTTCCCACCCTGAAGAAGGGCCGATCGATGGATCGGCCCTTCTTTTTCGGTCTTGATGTGCAATCTATGGTGATGTCAAATCGTAGAAACAATTCTGCGGGGCATTATGAAGTTTTTTGGTGCAGTAGCAGCTGCGGTCGCGTTGACGAGCGCGGCCACGGGGCAGACGCCAGCCATCGAGGACTATGTTGTCCTGCCGAACATGTCGAACGTGCGGATATCGCCGGACGGCGAGAGGCTGGTGTTTGTATCCGGAGACAGCTGGGAAGAACGCAATCTGATTGTTTTCCCGCTGGACGGTTCGCAGGCGCCCCTGGTTATCGATGTTGGTGATGACCAGGCGATTTCCAACGTCTTCTTCGTCTCCGACACGCATCTGTGGCTGGACTATATCGACCGCGGAAACTGGTTCGGCATTGGTGACGATGCCTATTTTCGGCGCTCCTATCTTATGCGGGTCGAAGATCAACATGTGGTCGAGCTGGAAATTGGCACCGAATTCGCCTCAATCAACGAGGCCGATCCGCGGTCCGTCCTGACCTGGGTGCCCGCTGAGCGTCATGGTGGCAATGTCCGGACCCGGGTCCGGGGCGGAACAGGCTATGGCTTGTTCGCCCAGAATCTTGATCGCGTGAACGACCGCAGTCGCGTGGAGCTTGGTACGCAGGACTTTGAAATGGTACTCGACGCCAATGATCGAAGCGTCGTGCGACAACGCGGCGGGCGAGCGCCTGGTGAGCCCTATGAACTGTGGACAAGGATCGGGGGTGACAGCGATCGCTGGCGCCGGGTCTATACCGAACGCCATCAACTTGACCGGGAGTTCCGCTTCGCAGCACGGAGCTGGCAGGACTGGATTGGCGTGATCGAATGGATATCCGGCCTCGATAGTACCGGCCGTTATGGCTACTTTCTTTCAGAAACAAATGGTTCGCCGACAGGGCGGCAGCCGGGACGACGGACTGCCTTGTTCCGCTACGACTTTGTCGAGGAGGCGATTGAGGGACCGGTTGTTGCCTCGGAGATTGCCGACATCTCCAGCCTTGTCCGCGACTGGCGCAACAATGCGGTTATCGGCGCAGTCTGGGATGATGGCCGGCGGCAAGTCGAGTTCTTCGACCCCGATTTCGCGGAGCTTCAGGTTCAGATCGAAGGCTTTTTTCCCGATTCCAACGTCCACCTGATCAACTGGGACCGGGCAGTGCGGAAGGTGGTCGTCTATATCGAAGGTGGGCATACGGCTGGGGCTTACTATCTGGTCGACAGGTCTAGCGGAGATGTCCAGCTGCTCGGCGCGGCGCGTCCGGGTATTCCGGACGCTGCAGTGGCGCCTGTCGAGATCATCCGGTACCAGGCGCGCGACGGATTGGATCTGTTTGGGTATCTTACGCTGCCGCCGGGGCGGGAGGCGTCGGACCTGCCGATGGTATTGATGCCGCATGGCGGGCCCGAGGCGCGCGACAGCTATGGTTTCGATGAATGGGCACAGCTGTTGGCGTCGCGCGGTTATGCAGTGTTCCAGCCACAGTTTCGTGGATCCGGCGGGTTCGGAACCGAGTTCGCGGAGATGGGCTACACCCGCTGGGGGGAGGAGATGCAGCACGATCTCGACGACGGCGTCGACTATATCGTGGCCCAAGGGCTCGCCGATCCGGGTCGCGTCTGTGTGTTCGGCTGGAGTTATGGCGGTTACGCCACGCTGGCCGCGATGACACTGACTCCAGACCGCTACCGGTGCGGGATTGCCGGTGCGGGCGTATCACACATCGCCGCCATGATGGAATATGAACAGGAACGTCTCGGCGGCGGCTCTCAACTCTATTGGGCGCGGAATATCGGTGATTGGCGGGGGCGTCATCGTGAGAATGTCGATGCGATCTCGCCGGCTCTGCATGCCGGCCGGGTCCAGGCACCGCTGATGATCATCCACGGCACCGAGGACATCGTGGTTCCCTTCGAGCAGGCCGAGATCATGGCGGAGGCGATGGATGCTGCGGGACGGCCGTATGAATTGGTGGTCATTGAGGGGGGGCGTCACTATTCCTCGCAGATGACGACCAGCCACAAGCGCCAACTCTACGAAAATCTGATTGCGTTCCTGCAGGAGCACAATCCGCCAGAGTAGCGAGCGACAGGGCGGTTAGGACCGGACTTCGTTTTGCGGCCGGGCTGCCAGGTCGTCTTTGTCCAGGGCGCCGGCCAGCCAGCGGTCCATCACGACACAGGCGACGAGGTCGCCGGTGACGTTGATCGCTGTGCGGCACATGTCGAGGATACGGTCGACGCCGAGCAGGATGGCAACGCCCGAGGCCGGAATGCCCAGTGAGTGCAGGATGCCCGCCAGGATGATGATGCCGACCCCCGGCGTCGAGGGGCTGCCGATCGAGGCGCCGACCACCGTCACCACCAGCATGATGAAGCCCGGCGTGCTGAGTTCGACCTGGTAGATCTGGGCGATGAAGAGCGCCGCGATCACCTGGTAGAGCGCGGTTCCGTCCATATTCACCGTCGCGCCCAGCGGGATGACGAAGCGTGCGACGGCGGGGTGGACTTTCAGACCCTGCTCGGCAGTCTTCAGCGAGAGCGGCATGGTGGCGGCCGAGCTGGAGGTCGAGAAGGCCAGCAGTTGTGCGCTCGCGACCGTGCCGGCAAAGGCCAGCGGTGAGCGTCGGCCCAGGACCACAACGATCAGCAGATAGACGCCCAGCAGCACCAGCAGACCGCCGACGACGCAGAGAATATAGACCGACATGCCCAGAAGGGCGGAAATGCCGATCCGCATCACGAAGTCCGAGATGAGACCGAATACGGCAAACGGTGCCAGCCGCATCGCCCAGCCGACAATGGTCAGCGAGGCATCCTGCACCAGCTGGATGATCTGGATCAGCGGGGCGGCTCGGCCGATGCCGAGCGAGGCGAGGGCGGTGCCGCCGATCAGGCTGGCCACCACGATCTGGAACATGTTGGCGTTCAGCGTTGCCTCGGCGAGGCTGGCGGGGATGATGTCGGCAATGGAGCCGGCCAGGGTGGGCGCCGGCGTAGCGGCCAGATCGACATCGCCGGACCCTGCGGCGGCCGGTGCGACATCGCTCAGGCTGATGAAGCTGCCGGGCTGCACCAGGGTCGCGATGGCATAGCCGATCAGCACCGCGATCGTGGTCGTCATCAGGAAATAGGGGGCAATGCGCCCGGCAACGCGTGCCAGCATGTTGGCGTTGCCGCTGGAGGTGATGCCCAGAACGATCGAGGTCGCGACCAGGCCGATCACCACCATCTGGATCAGGTTGAGAAAGATCTGGCCCGGCAGGCGCAGCCATTCGCCCACGACGGCAACGGTGTCGCCCGGCACGGCGAGGGGCGAGCCGAGATCCGGCGAGAGCACGAGACCGGTGGCGATCGCCAGCAGCATGGCAACAAGGATCTGCGCCCAGAGCTGGCTGCGCATCAGGCCGCGCACGCGGATCATGTAGAGGCGCTGGACCAAGACCGTTTCTCCCGCCTGGCAGTGTCTGCCGCCGCACCGGCCGGTTGGTAGCGGATCGGCGGACGAATGACGATAGCGGCACTTCGTCCCGCCGTCCTTTCGCGGGATGCTGAATTTTGAGGTGGCAGGCCGGAATGCCTTGGGAGTAGTTTGCCGGCATGAACAACCGGTCTTCAACGGGCGCGCAGGCCGGCCGCCGGAATGCGAGCGTTCCGGGTCAGGTCAATCCCGTCGTCTACATCCTCTCGCTTCTGGTCCTGGGGCTGGGTGCGACGATGGTCATCCCGCTCCTGGTCGAATGGGCAGCGCCCGACGCACACCCCACCATGTTCGCCGTGCCGATGCTCACGGCCATTGGGACGGGTATCGTCCTGTTCGCCGCGACACGCAGCGACGCCGATCTCGAGCTGAACCATCGCCAGGCCTTCATCGTGACGGCCGGCAGCTGGACAATCCTGCCCGTCTTCGCCGCCATCCCCTTCGTGTTTGCAGGGCTGAGCTGGACCGATGCGATCTTCGAGGCCGCTTCGGGCCTGACAACGACCGGCTCGACCGTGGTGCAGGGGCTGGACGCCTGGCCGGCCAGCCTTCTGCTCTGGCGCTCCTTCCTGCAATGGATCGGCGGTGTCGGCATTATCGTGACGGCGGTGGCGCTGCTGCCTTTCATGCGGGTGGGCGGCATGCAGTTGTTCAAGGCGGAAAGCTCCGACCATTCCGAGAAGTTCGAGGCGCGCGCCCATGTCTTCGTGGTGCGGATCCTGGTGATTTATCTGTGCATGACGGCGGGCTGCGCGGCGCTGTACGCCAGTTTCGGCATGTCCGGCTTCGATGCGATCAACCACGCGATGACAACGCTCTCCACCGGCGGATTCTCGACCCACGATGCCAGCTTCGCCTTCTTCGAGCCGCGCGCGCTGCACGCCATCGCGATCGTCTTCATGATCGCCGGTGCGATCCCGTTTGTGGCCTACATGAAATTCCTCGACGGCCAGCGCACAATCTTCCTGCGCGACCCGCAGGTGCGCTCGCTGCTGGCGCTGCTCGCCGGCGTGTCGCTGGTTCTGGGCCTGTGGCACGCCACCCAGTCCGAGGACGGGCTGGGCCAGTCGATCATCTACGCCGCCTTCAATGTGGTGTCCGTGGTCACCACGACCGGCTTTGCCAGCACGGACTACACCGCCTGGGGCAGCGCGACGATCGCGACCTTCTTTGCGCTCACCTTCCTGGGCGGCTGTACCGGATCGACCAGCGGCGGGGTGAAGACCTATCGCATCCTGGTGCTGTTCCAGGTCGTGCGGCGGCACCTCATGCTGACCGTCATGCCGTCGCGCGTGGTGGCGCGCACCTTCGACGGCCGCCGCTTGGAAGAGGACGCATGGATCGGTGTGCTGGTGATGGTGGTCGTCTTCCTGGCGACCTTCCTGCTTTTCGCCGTCGGCCTGGCCATGACCGGACTGGACTTCATGACGGCCCTGTCCGGCAGCGCCACGGCGATCACCAATGTCGGCCCGGGCCTGGGTGATATCATCGGCCCGGCGGGCAATTTCTCCACGCTGCCCGATACGGCAAAATGGCTGCTCTCCGCCGAGATGGTGCTGGGTCGGCTGGAAGTGCTGACCTTCCTTGTCGTGTGCCTGCCCAGCTTCTGGGACTAGGTCTGCCAGGCGCCGGATGAACGCACTTGCACGCACCGGAAATTTCGCTGTATCCATGCGGATATCCAGCGCCCGGGCGGGTGTAGCTCAATGGTAGAGCAGAAGCTTCCCAAGCTTACGACGAGGGTTCGATTCCCTTCACCCGCTCCATCGCATCTTCCTGGCGCGCCATCCGGAATTGTTGCCCTTCATCGTTGAATTTGCAGTTGAATGCCGTAGGCTGCCCCCGTTTTTCTACCGGGGGGATACATGCGGGGAATTCTGGCTGGCATTGCTGCCGCGGCAATGTCGTTTGCGAGTGCGCAAGCACAGGATCAACTTGAAAACTACGCCGCGCTGCCGCGCATCTGGGATGCCGAACTGTCGCCGAGCGGCGATCTTTTGGCGACGGGCTGCAGTCCGCGCGGAACTCGCGAAATCTGTCTCTACGATCTGGCAGGCGGCGGTGCGCTGAGCGCGATCCCGGCGCCGGATGGCGGGCGCATCACCGGTTTCTACTGGGTCAACGACACCTATCTGATCTACACGATCGCCGCGTTCCGCGAGATCATGACGGTGAACGGCCAGCTCGAGATCACCGTGGCACGTGCGGCCTCTTTCAACGTGAGGACTCGCGAGACCGCGCTGCTGCTGGACGACATGCCTGGCGCTTTCGTGCCGGGGCAGATTGTCTCTGCGCTCGTCGATGACGAAGAGCATGTCGCTCTGGAGGCCATGTCGGGCCGGTGGAACAACCACCCGAACGCGTCGCGCCTGGGCTCGGACGCCCGGTACGAGACCACTGTCTTCAAGGTCAGCCTGGAGGACGGCAATCGCGACGAGCAGATTTTCGAGACCGGACAGAACGAGTTCGTCGTGCTCGACGCACACGGCGTTCCGGTGCTGGAGGTCCGCATCGAAGACGAAACCGGGGAGTTCGACATTTACCGGGTCGCGGACGGGACTTCCCAGCGGATCTATTCGGAGGTGTTCGAGGCGGAATATCCGCTGATCCCCGGCTTTACCGACAATGGCGAGGCCGTTGCCCTCGACATTCCCGGCGTGGGAATCCGCCGGCTCGAGATCGCGACGGGTGAGTTGTCGGACTACGATCTGTCGGGAACCGGGTTGTCCGATGCGCACCTGATGGTGGACACCGTATCCCGCGAGGTGATCGGCTACAGCTCGCAGGGGGCCTTGCCGGAACAGCACTTCCTGCGCTCCGACTTCACAGCCCTGCGCGAGGAATTGTCCGGCATTCTCACCGAAGCAGTCGTCGAGCTACGCTCGTGGAACCAGACCAAGACCAAATTCGTGGTGATCGGCTGGGATGTCGGGCGGCCGCCAAACTACTACCTGCTCGATCTGCAGACCGGGGGGCTGGGACTGCTCGATACCGCCTACGCTTTCCCCGACGGCGGGGCAGGAGTGCGCGAGCGCCTGACCTATGCCAATCGTGAAGGCCAGGAGATCGAGGCCTGGCTGACGCGGCCGACCGGTGCCCAGGGGCCCCTGCCGCTGATCCTCTTGCCGCACGGTGGGCCGCGCGCCCGCGACAGCGGCATATTCGACTGGCAGGCGGCGTATTTCTCCTCCCTGGGTTATGCCGTTCTGCAGCCCAATTACCGTGGCTCGACCGGGCAGGGCGAGGCCTTCATCGAGGCCGGGATCGGCGAGTTCGGCACCGGCATGATTGACGACATGATCGATGGCGCCCGCCATGTCAGTGCCAACGGGCTTGCGGAGGCGGACTATTGCGCCGTCGGCGGCAGCTATGGCGGCTACGCCGCGCTGATGCTCGCGCTGGAGGACCCCGATCATGTGCAGTGCGCGATCTCCTTCGGCGGGGTGACCGCGCCCTTCGCCTTCATAGGCACGCGAGACTATTCGGACTCCCTGGTGCGCTACTGGGAACGCTATATCGGCAGCCGGTTCGACGATCGCGCTTATCGTCAGGCGATTTCGCCGGTCGACCGGGCCAGCGAGTTCTCCCAGCCGCTGCTGGTGATGCATGGCGACGAGGACACCGTGGTGCCGCCGGGCCAGCTACGCCTGCTGCGCCGCGAACTTGATGGACGCGGGAATGCCGAATTCATCATGCTGCCCGGGGAGAACCACTATCTGGACACACAGACGGCCCGAACCGCCTTCCTGCGTGCCAGCCGCGAATTCCTGGCCGAGCACTACCCCGCGGACCGCTAGATCCGCGGCCGCTGTCCCATGTCAAAGCCGCCCAGCTCGGCGAGGTGGACGAGGAAGATCACGGCGAGGCCGCCCATGACGACAGCGATCAGCGTCCACGGGATCATCCGCGGGCCGCGCTCCGGTCTGACCGGCTGGCCGGCCCGCCAGCGGGCGAGGACGAAGACTGCGATACAGATCGCAAGCGCGATGAGGGTCGCGGGCAGGGAGAGGTACATGGGGTTTCCGCCAGCGAGCTGACACCGTGTTCTGTCTTTTCCCAGAGATAGGGGTTTTGCACGAGCTGCACCAGAGCGCGAACAGCAGGCACGAACTGGATTGACCAGTAGACGGGCAGCAGGGCCAGATCGGCGATCCGGACCGGCAGGCGCGCCCGGGCCATGCCTTCGATCGCGCCCATGAGGCCGCCGGCATATCCTGCGCCGAGGATCGACAGGCAGGCCAGGAGGGGCAGTGACATGCCTTGTTCCATGACAGCCACCGCCAGCGCCGCGGCGAGTGTCGGTCCGTGGATGAGTGCCGACAGGACCGCGCCGCCCAGTGTCATCACAAGCGGCAGGCTGAGCCGCCGGCGTTCGGCATCCAGTCCGAAGTGAACGCCGAGCGTCTGCCAGTAGCCTTTCAGCCAGCGCGCTCTTTGAGGTGTCCAGCCGCGCAGGTTGACGGGCGCTTCTTCCAGTGTGGTCGGCGCGATGAGACCGCAACGATAGCCCAGCCGGTGCAGGCGCACGCCCAGATCGGCGTCTTCGGTGACATTCCAGGCATCCCATCCGCCACTGCGCAGCAGGGCCTTCGTACGAAAATAATTGCTGGTTCCGCCGAGGGGGAGCGGCCAGTCGAGGCGCTGATAGAGCGGCAGCATGACATGAAAATGCGCGGCATATTCCATCGCGAACTGACGTGTCAGCCAGGTCTCGCCCCGATTGTACCAGTTGAGCGGGGCCTGCAGACAGGCCAGGCCTGGCGGGGCGAGGTGGAAGCTCTCGGCGGCGTGACGCAGCTGCAGCGGATGCGGCCGGTCCTCGGCATCATGCACGGCAATAATCTCGCCGCTGCAAAAGCGCAGGGCATAGTTGAGCGCGCGCGGTTTTGTTCGTGGATGCCCGGCCGGTGCGATGACGACACCGAAGCGGCTGTCCAGCCGGCACTGAGCGATGGCGGCAAGCGTGTCGGTGTCATCCGCTTCCAGAACCAGACGCACTTCCAGCTTGCCGGCCGGGTAGTTGATCGCCGCGAGGGTCGCGACGAGCTGGGGGATCACCGCGGCCTCGCGATAAAGGGCCACGATGATGCTGGCCCTTGGCAGGGCGGTTTCCGGCAGGGCGCGCCGCGGTGCGTAGCGCGGCCTGTTCAGCGCGCCGGCCATGCGCAGCAGCGCCAGCGACAGACAGGTCGGCGCCAGCACCGCGAGCAACAAGGCCGATGTTGAAAAGGGCAGGACCGGGGATGCCAGGATGCTCGCCAGAACAAGACCGCAGAGCAGACTGACCAGATGCGGGAAGCTGCGGTTCCGGGCACTCAGTTCCGGACAGCGGCGCGACAGGCCGCTCGCGGCTTCGTCTGTCCACAACCGTGCGAGAATGCCTGGCGGCGTCTGCAGCCGGCCGCCTCGCTCTGGAGTGGAGTGAGCCGGGGCGACGCGCGCCGAAGCGCTGCGTGATCCGGCTCTCCGGGGCGCACTGCGTGTGAACGTCCCGGCTTCGTCAAACCGCTGTGCGTCAATCCCCTGTGCGCCGTCCATCTTGCGCTCCGGTTTCACCGTCCGGAGGCATCAAAGCAGATATGCACGCAAAACGCGAGTCGTGCTGGATCAAGCCTTGGGGTTGATCACGAAGTCGAGGCGGGGTCGGGCCAGATCGTCATCGTCGAGCATAAAGATACTGGCTGTTGCCGTGGGGTAGCCCAGCGGCATGCGGGGTGTCTCGCCACACATCTGGGCCAGCTTGTGGGCAAAGCCGCCAATGCCCGGATTGTGGCCGACCAGCAGGATGGTGCCGGCTGTGCCGAGGACCTGGCGGGTGGCGCGTTCCAGCATCTCCGTGGAGGCGTGATAGAGCGCCATCGGATCGTCCATCTGCGGCTCGCCGATCTGCGGCAGCATCTGGTCATAGGTCTGCCGGGTGCGCCAGGCCGGCGAGACGAGGGCGAGATCGACGCGGATCCCCCGTCCGGCCAGCGCTTCGCCAGCGGCGGCACTGTCTTCGCGGCCGCGCGTTGTAAGTCCGCGCTGGAAATCGTCTTCCGCTTCCAGCCGGTCGACGGCCTTGGCATGGCGCATGAGGATCAGGGTGGTCGTCATCGTGTCGGTGCGGTCCAGAAGTTGGCGCGGATGTAGGCAGTCCGGCGGCGGTCTTGCAATCGCGTGGCCGGAAGCGCACCTAGTCCTAAGGTGTTTTTGCCGCCAATTGAACCGAGGAGGACGACATGGGTCTGCTGTTGGGTGATATCGCCCCGAATTTCGACGTCGAGACGAGTGAAGGCGCAATCAATTTCCACGACTGGATCGGCGATAACTGGGTGATCTTCTTCTCCCACCCGGCCGACTACACGCCCGTCTGCACGACCGAGCTGGGCTTCACCGCCAAGCTGAAGGACGAGTTCGCCAAGCGCAATGCCAAGGCGATCGCGCTCTCCGTCGACAGCGTCGAGGATCACAAGGGCTGGATCAAGGATATCGAGGAAACGCAGAACTGCGCGGTGAACTTCCCGATCATCGCCGACACCGAGCGCAAGGTGTCCGAGCTCTATTCGATGATCCACCCGAATGCCGATCCGAAAGTCACGGTGCGCTCGGTCTATATCATCGACCCGAACAAGAAGATCCGCGCCACCTTCACCTATCCGCCCAGCGCCGGCCGGAATTTCAACGAAGTGCTGCGTCTCATCGACAGCCTGCAGCTGACCGATGGCTACAAGGTCGCCACGCCGGTGAACTGGGAAGATGGCCAGGACGTGATCGTCGTGCCGTCGATCTCTGACGAGGAAGCCGACAAGCTCTTCCCCGCCGGTTACAACAAGATCAAGCCTTATCTGCGCGTGACCAAGCAGCCCAACAAGTAAGGCTGTACGCATCGCTGACGGTTTCGAGGCGCCCGGGGGATTCCCGGGCGCCTTTTCCCGGCCCGGCTTTGACAAGTTTCCTTGACGACAAGCTTGCTTTACAGATATGACAAGGGTGCTTTACAGTCACATGGGAGACCATCATGGACAATCGCGATCTGATGACCGGTGAGGGCGGTGCGCCGACCCTGGTGTCGCTGGCACTCTTCGCCGTCATCTTCTTTTCCGCCCTGCTTGTTGTTGAATTCGGCAGCGACCTGATCGAACCGCTTCGCGCGGCCCTGGCCGGCCTGCCGGCAAGCTTGAAGGCCGGTACGCTGGCGGCTGTGATCCTCGGCCTGATGGCCATCGCGCGGATTGCGGCGCTGCTGGGCTTCGGCGCGAACAGGGCGAAGGAGTCATGACCCCCGAAATGAAGCGCTACACCTGGCGCACCCTCGTCCTGATGCTGATCTTCACCGGTCTCCTGGTGGCGATCGACAAGACGCTCGATCCGTCGCGCAATGGCTGGCCTGCGGTGCAGGCCTGGCCGCTGGTCCTGCTGACCTGCCTGCCGCTCCTGGTCTATGGCTGGGAAGTGATCCGCTACGTCCGCTCGATCGACGAAATGCTGGCGCGCTTCCAGATCCGCGCGGCAGCGGTCGCCATGCTGGCCATGCTGCTGGCCGCCGCCGTGTTCGGTGTGGCGGAGATCTACGGCGTGATGGAGCCGCTCAACATGACGATGCTGCTGCCCATCGCGGCGGTGGCGCACAGCGTTGCATCCCTGATCCAGCAGGTCCGGGTGCAATGAAAAACCGGCTCAAGGAGCTTCGCGGCGAGCACGGCTGGAGCCAGCAAGCGCTGGCCGACCGGCTCGATGTGTCGCGCCAGACCGTCAACGCGCTGGAGACGGGCAAGTACGACCCCTCCCTGCCGCTCGCCTTCAAGATCGCCCGCCTCTTCGGCCAGCCCATCGAGACGATCTTCGATGACGGAGAGGGTTAGGTTCAGCAGAGAACAAGTGAAACCGGTTGTCATCCCGGCCGGATGCCCGGCCTCGGGCCGGGCGCAGGGCCGGGACCCATAAGCACGGGTTTTGGCCGCCAGCAGGCGCTGCACCGACGCCGCCAATGACTGGACGAGCGGCGCGTTTATGGGTCCCGGACTTCCGCCCCGCCTTTGCGGGGCATGCATCCGGGATGACAAGATCAGGGAGTTCCAACTCCAAGCGGGCAGGTCCTCGCCATCGCCCGCGGCCTCAATCCAGCGTCCGCCGATACCGCAGCATGGCGACGGTTGCGATCACGGCAAAGATCACGGCCAGGGGCCAGATCTGCGGGACGACATCGCCCAGGCTGGCGCCCTTCAGCATGATGGCCCGTACGGCGCGGATGAAGTGTGTCGTGGGCAGGGCCTGACCCAGCGTCTGCGCCCAGGCGGGCATGCCGGCAAAGGGGAACATGAAGCCGGACAACAGGATCGAGGGCAGGAAGACGAAGAAGGTCATCTGCATCGCCTGCATCTGGGTGCGCGCCACGGTGGAGAAGAGGAAGCCCAGCGACAGGTTCACCAGGATGAAGAGCGACACGCAGACCAGGAAAGCCGGCGCCGAGCCCAGGAAGGGTACGCCGAACAGGAAGCGCGCGCCGGCGAGCATGATCACGACCTGGATGAAGCCGACGAAGACATAGGGCGTGATCTTGCCGACCATCACCTCATAGGGCCGCGTCGGCGTGGCCAGCAGGGTTTCCAGCGTGCCACGTTCGGCTTCGCGGGTCAGCGCCATCGAGGTCATCATCGCCATCGTCATGGTCAGGATGACGCCCAGCAGGCCGGGCACGATATTCAGCGCGGTGCGTCCGGCCGGATTGTAGCGGCGGTGGATGACCGTCTCGACCGGCGGTGTCATCTCGCCGAGCAGGGGGGCGAGGGCTTCCTGCACCAGTGTGGGAAAGGCGCCCGTGCCGGCGCCGGCGGCGACGGGGTCCGAGGCATCGGTGTCGAGCAGGATCTGTGGGTGGTCGCCGCGCAGCAGGTCGCGCTCGAAATCCGGCGGAATGGTCACCACGAACAGGGCCTCGCCGGTCTGCAGCGCCGTATCGGTTTCGGCCCGCGAGTGGGTGATGCCGATCAGGTCGAAATAGTCCGACGTTTCCATTGCCTGCAGGATGGCGCGGCTGGCCGGGCCATTATCGCCCATCTCGACGAGCGTGGGCAGGTGGCGCGGATCGGTATTGATGGCATAGCCGAACAGCAAGAGCTGCATCACCGGAATGCCGACCATCATGCCGAAGGTCAGCCGGTCGCGGAGCATCTGGATGAACTCCTTGCCGATCAGGGCGAGGATGCGGCTGAAACTGTTCATGTGAAATTGTCCTGCGAGCCGGCCATCAGCCAGATGAAGGCTTCCTCCAGCCCGGTCTTGGCGAGATCGACACTGATGCCCTCGCGCCCGCGATAGGCGCAAACCGTCCGCTCCAGCGTGTCCGCATCGCGTCCGGACACGTGCAGGGCCGAGCCGAAGCGCGCGATCTGGTCGACACCCTCGGCATTGAGGAGTTCGTCATAGATGGGCTGCAGTCCCTTGCCCTCGATCCGCCAGGTCACCAGGCCGACCCGTTCGGGAATGTCGGCGGAGGGTGCGTCGATCAGCTTCTTGCCATAGGCGATGAAGGCGATGTAGTCGCACTGCACCGCCTCATCCATGTAATGGGTCGAGACCAGAACGGTGACGCCCTTGCGGGCCAGCCCGCGGATCCGGTCCCAGAAGTCCCGCCGGGCCTTGGGATCGACACCCGCGGTCGGTTCGTCGAGCAGCAAGAGGCCGGGATTGTGCATCGAGGCTGCCGCCAGCGCGAGGCGCTGTTTCCAGCCGCCCGACAGCGTGTCGGCCAGCTGGTGCGCCCGCGGTCCCAGATCGTATTCCTCCAGCGTGTCGGCCACGATCTGTTTCGGGTTCTTCAGCGCATGCAGGCGGGCCATGAAGGTCAGGTTCTCGCGCACGGTGAGATCGCCATACAGCGAGAAGCGCTGGGTCATGTAGCCGACACGCGACTTGATGCTTCGGCTTTCCTCGATGATGTCGAGGCCCAGCGCTGTGCCGCCGCCGCTGTCCGGCTTCAACAGGCCGCACATCATCCGGATCGTCGTCGTCTTGCCGGAACCGTTCGGACCGAGAAAGCCGTAGATCGACCCTTTGGGCACCTGCATGTCGAAATCGTCGACGACGCGGGTCTCGCCGAAACTCTTGGTCAGGCCTTTCACATCGATGGCGAGCGTGTCGCTCATGGTTGCGGCCTGAAGCGCAGCGGCGTTCCCGGCGGGGGCGGCGTGCCCTCGAAGCGCGCCTCGGCGCGATAGACCAGGCGGGCGCGCTCATTGTCCGAATAGATCACGGGCGGGGTGAACTCGGCCGCGTCCGCGATCGAGGCCAGGCGGGCGGTGAGGCCCGCGGCGCAGCCATCGCAATCCACCGCGAAACGGTCGCCGGTGGCATGGCCGCCAATCCCGGTCTCCGGAATGAACAGCACGGCATGCACCGCGCCATCGGGCAGCAGCTCATAGACGGGCTGGGCCGGACCGGCCTGTTCGCCGGCAAAGCGGATCTGGCGGTGCACGGCGGCGTCGGCCGGCGCAGCGACGGTCCGGCGGTTCAGGGCATCTGCGGCGCGGTCGCGCTCGGCCTGGGCGGCTGCGATCTCGGCCTGCAGGGCACGCAGCTGGTTCTCCCGCGCCGGCAATTGCACCAGGCTCAACCGCTGGCGCATTTCCGCCACCCGGGCATTGGCCGTCCGGGCCGCCGCCAGGGCCTGGTCCAGCCGGGCCTGGCTGACATGACCGTCCTCGAACAGTTCGCGTGTGCGGGTCAGCGTGTCATTCGCTTCGCGGGCGGCGGCGTCGGCCTGGTCGAGCTGGTCCCGTGCCGCCTCGATCTCCGGCGAGCGGGCACCTGCGGCGGCGTCGTCGAACCGGGCCAGGGCGGCCTCGATCCGGGCCTCGGCTGCGGCGAGGGCGGCCCGTTCGGCTGTCGCCTCCAGCGAGAACAGGGTAGCGCCCGCGGCGATATGCGTGCCTTCGCGCGCCAGGGTCTCGACAATGCGGCCGGGCGCGTCCGGTGCGATGGCGGTGAAATCGCCCTCGGCATAGCCGTGCAGCGTGTCATCGGGCTGATCGCTGCAGGCGGTAAGGCCCAGCACCAGTCCGGCCAGCAGGAGATGTCGGCTCAATCGCATCACGCGTCCTCGCGGGGTTTGAGGCCATGGAGCAGCAGGTCCGACAGCGCGTCTGCGACATCGACCGGCTCCTTGAGGTTTTTGGGATGAAAGTCGAACGCGCTCGCCAGCATCATGTGGCCGAGGCAGGGACCGCCGATGCAGCGCATCAGCATGTCGGCATCGACGGGGCGGAATGTTCCGGCCTCGACCCCGTCGGCAGCCAGGGTCTCGATGGCGCGGCGTGCGGTCTCCAGAACCTGGTCGCGATAATGGGCGGCGATGTCGGGGAAGCGGTGGGCCTCGGTCAGCACCAGGCGCGGGGCGGCGGAAATGTCCGGGTCGGTCATGGCGGTGATCATCATGAAGATGACGCCGCGCAGTGCCGCTTCCGGATCGCGCGGCGCGCCGACCGAGATCAGGCGTTCGGCGGCCTTGGCCAGCGCACCGGCCGATTGCTCGACCAGCGCTTTCAGCATCGCTTCCTTGGACGGGAAATAGAGATAGACCGCGCCCTTGGAGAGGCCGGCCCGTTTGGCGATGTCTTCAACGCGCGCGGCGGTGAATCCCTGTTCGACAAAGACGGACAGGGCGGCGTCCAGGATTTCGTCGGGCCGGGCTTCAGGCCGGCGGCGTCGTGTTTTCGTGCTCATGCCGATTTAATAACTGACCGGTCAGTTAGTTGCAAAGGAAATTTCCGAGGTCCGGGTGATTGGTCCTTTTCTAGGGGGTGGGATCGCCGGTGTTCAGCGCACGCGCCCAGTCCTCTGCCCAGCCGTTCAGCGGCAGCAGGAGGTCCTGCAGACTGCGCCCGCGTGCGGTGAGGGCATAGCCGTCATCGGTCAGTTCCACGATGCCGGCCTCGATGCATTCGGCCAGGCGCGTATTGAGCACGCTGGGGCTGACCCCGACGGCCTCCTGCAGCGCGCGGAAGCGCAGATGCCGGCCATCCCGCAGCTCCCACAGCAGGCGCAATTGCCAGCGCCGGCCCAGAAGATCGAGCAGGGCCATGACCGGGCGGCCGGACCGTGAAGCGGGTGTCGGATGGCCGGGGAGGGGGGTGGATCGGGTCATGCTATTATTTTCGTAGCGTCCGGGTGATTGTGTGCTATGAAATTCGTAGCAATGATCATCCCGGAGGTCCAGCGTGTCCCGTATCGCCCCTGTCGAGCCGCCCTATTCGCAAGACGTGCAGGCGGTTTTCGACCGCATCATGCCGGCAGGCGTGCCGCCGCTGCGCCTCTTCACCACGCTGGCGCGCAGCGAGCGGGTCTACCGGAAGTTCAACGCCGGCAGCCTGCTCGATCGCGGCACGCTCACCCTGCGCCAGCGTGAACTCGCGATCGACCGCACCTGCGCGCTCAATGGCTGTGCCTATGAGTGGGGCGTGCACATCGCCTTCTTCGCCGAGCGGGCGGGTCTGACGCCCTCCGAGATCGAGGCGCTCGCCGCGGCGGCGATCAATGAGGATGACTGGACGGCTGAAGAAGCCGCCCTGCTTGAAATGTGCGACGCGCTTCATGCGGCAAGCCGGATACCGGCCGCCTGCTGGGACCGGCTCATCACCCATTTCAGCGACGAGCAGATCCTCGAACTCATCGCTCTGGCCGGCTTCTACCGGACGGTGGCCTATTTCGCGAACGGGCTGGAGATCGAGCCGGAAGCCTTTGGCGCGCCGCTGCCCGGCCACACGCCGGGCGCCTGACTGGCCCGGCGCGGCGAAGCGGTGTTAGATCGCATCCGCTTCAAGGGGCCAGCGGCAAGGGGAGTTGGCGATGTACGAGACCATCTATCTGGCACTGCATGCGATTGTCGCACCGGCCTGGATCCTGCTGGCCGTCGCGCCGGGCTGGCGCTGGACCCAGCGGCTCGTGCACGCCGCCCTGATCCCGCTTGTGATGTGCGCTATCTATCTGGCTTTCCTGACCGCGGCGATCGGCTTCGGACAGGCCGATCCGGACGCCGGGATGAGCACGCTGGCCGGTGTGATGGCGCTGTTCTCGCATCCGGTCGGCGCGCTGACCGGATGGACGCATTTCCTCGTCTACGACCTTTTTGTCGGCGCCTGGATCGTCCGCGATGCGCGCCGCCACGGCATCGCCCACTGGATCATCCTGCCGGCGCTCTTCCTGTCGCTGATGTTCGGACCGCTGGGCCTCCTCCTCTACCTCCTGATCCGCAAGTTCAGCGGCAAGGGTGGCTGGTCGCTTGATGAGGCGACGCTTTCCTAACGCCGTTTCGGCAGGCGGCCGTCGCGGCGCGGGGCTTCGCCGGTCTTCAGCTTCCAGCGTTTCAGGAGGCCGTCGACCGGGTGGACGTAGAGCCGCCCGGCCGGCGGTTCGTACCGGCACACATGGAAACGGCCCGGCCAGAGCCATTCGCCCTCGCGGCCGAGACAGGGCTTGCTGACGAAGTCGTCGAGATGCTCCAGCACGTGCTGCTTCACCGTGTGGCCGGGATCGAGATGCTCGCAGATCCCGGCATACACCTTGTCCCAGGGCCGGCCGACTTGCCGGTCGAGGTAGCGTTTCAGCGGGGCGAGGTTTTCGTTCAGCCATTTGGAATGCGTGCCGTTTTCCTTGTGCTGGCGGCGCAGGCCCTGCTTTTTCGGCAGGAAGTCGCCGGCCCGGTCCAGCTTGCCGCGCGCCATTCTCTGCGTACGCCAGCCGGCCCGTGGGCGCTCGACGATCACCTTGAACATGTCCTTGCGCATGAGATGTCCTCCCGGGCGGTGCGGGGCAGGGCCGCAAGGCCCTACCCCTTCACGCAGACCACCTGCTTGAGCGTGTGGACCACCTCCACCAGGTCGGACTGGGCCGCCATGACAGCGTCGATGTCCTTGTAGGCCATCGGCGTTTCGTCGATGACGCCGGCATCCTTGCGGCATTCCACCCCGTCCGTCGCCTTGCGGTGATCGGCCAGGGTGAAGGCCTGACGGGCCTTCGAGCGCGACATGGTCCGCCCGGCTCCGTGGGAGCAGGAGCAGAAACTGTCTGCCGCACCCTTGCCGCGCACGATGAAGGAGCGCGCGCCCATCGAGCCGGGGATGATCCCCAGCTCGCCTTCGCGGGCCGAGACCGCGCCCTTCCGGGTCAGCCAGACATCGGCGCCGAAATGGTGTTCCTGCTCCACATAATTGTGGTGGCAGTTCACCGCGGCCTTGTCGGTCTTGAACCGGCCCAGCGTGGTGCGCAGCGCGCCGAGGACGCGCATCATCATCGCTTCGCGGTTCTCGCGGGCATAATCCTGCGCCCAGCCGACGGCCTCGACATAGTCGTCGAACAGGGGCTCGCCCTCCAGGAAGAAGGCGAGGTCCTTGTCCGGCACATGGAAGTCCAGCACCCGGCGGGCGAGCTCGTCGCGGGCCCGCTCGATGAAATAGGTGCCGATCATGTTGCCGGTGCCGCGCGATCCCGAGTGCAGCATCACCCACACCGCGCCGGCCTCGTCGAGGCACAGTTCGATGAAGTGATTGCCGCCGCCCAGCGTGCCCAGCTGACCGTCCACCTTGTGGGTGCCGATCTTGCGGTGCTTGGCCTTGATCACGGCCAGACGCTCCATCAGGCCGGAGGCTTTCAGCTGCGTCTCCACCGAGGCCGGATTGATCCGGTGATCGCCGCCCTTGCCATTGCCCACCGGCACGGCGCGTTCGATGGCGTCGCGGGTGGCCTTCAGGCTGTCGGGCAGGTGCGCGGCCTTCAGGCTGGTGCGCACCGCCATCATGCCGCAACCGATATCCACGCCGACTGCGGCGGGAATGATCGCGCCCTTGGTGGGGATCACCGAACCGACCGTCGCGCCGCGTCCGAAATGCACGTCCGGCATGGCCGCGACATGGCTGTGCACGAAGGGCAGGCCGGCGACATTGCGCAATTGCTCGATGGCCGCATCCTCGACGGGAACGCCGCGGGTCCAGGCCTTGATCACGCCGGAACGGGTCTCGATGGCTTCAAATTGCACAGACATGGTTCGTCCATCCCGCAGCGCCTGCGGGACCTTTCTCTTTTCTCGTTGTGATGTGTCCGGCCCCGGAATTGGGAGGGTGCGTGTTGGGGGCACGCACCCTCCCGGGGCAGGGTTCCGGCCGGCCGCTGGGGGAGAGAGAGCCGTGGCCGGAACGAAAAAACCCTCCGCGAGCATCGCTCGGGAGGGCAGGTCACCGGGACTGTTGGGGGTCAGTCTACCAGGTGATCGCGGACCCTTCCGCGCGCGCAGTCTCGGCCGGCCAGAAGGCCGAACCGGGGAGGCGATATGCGGTCTGAACTGCGTTCATCATCGTCCCTCGTTTGCGCGCCCGTTCGCGGGCGGGTGGTGATCGGGAGGCGGCTTATGACGCCGCTCGCCTTCGCCTTCAAGACGAAATCGACACGGTGAGGTTGGATCGCCGCGATGTGTGACTTTTGAGGCACGTTTTGCACCCCGCTTGCGATTTCTGTCGCGCGGCCGGCCCGGTTCGCCCTAGTCTCGCGCAAACAAGACCGGGGAGGACGCCGATGTTTCAATCCATCATGACGCCTGTGCTCGCACTCGTCGCCTGGACGCTGGTGATGTGGCTGTGGATGTATGCCACGCGCCTGCCGGCCATGCAGAAGGCCGGAATCGACGCGACCAAGATCCAGCGCAAGGGCGATCTCGACGCCCTGCCGGTCGAGGTGCAGCGCATCGCCGACAACTATAATCACCTGCACGAGCAGCCGCTGATCTTCTACGTGCTGTGCATCTACGGCCATCTGGTCGGCGTCGCCGACGAGCTGAACATCATGCTCGCCTGGGGCTATGTCGTGCTGCGCATCCTCCACTCGCTGATCCAGGCCCTGTGGAATTTCGTCCCCGTCCGCTTCACCGTCTTCGCCGCCTCGTCGATCGTGCTGGTCGTGATGACGGTCCGCAATGTGATCGCGGTGATGTGACGGGGTGAAAAGTCTGCCGGAGGGCGGCTGAACAGCCGATCAGGATTTTCTTCGCCATCGCTTGGTGATAACCGGAGCCCATGCACGCACCCGAAGCCCGACTCTCCCAGGTGATCGACCGGTTCGAACAGGTGGAAGCCCGCCTGGGCGCCGCGGGCGATCCCGATGAAATCGTCAAGCTCTCCAAGGAGCACGCCGAGCTGAAGCCGGTGGCCGAGAAGGCCAGCGAGCTGAGGGCTGCGCGCGCCGAACTCGATGATCTTGCCGAGATGATGGAGGGCGGCGACGCGGAAATGGCCGACATGGCGCGCGAGGAATACTACGCCCTCAAGGAGCGCCTGCCCGAGCTCGAGCACGAGATGTCGCTGCTGCTCCTGCCCAAGGACAAGGATGACAGCGCCGACGCCCTGATCGAGATCCGCGCCGGTACCGGCGGCGACGAGGCGGCGCTGTTCGCCGGCGATCTCTATGCCATGTACCAGCGCTACGCCCAGCTGCGCGGCTGGAGCTGGGAGCTGGTCTCGGCCTCGGAAGGCGAGCATGGCGGCTACAAGGAAGTCATCGCCCAGGTCTCCGGCAATGGCGTGTTCGGCCGGCTGAAATTCGAGAGCGGCGTGCACCGTGTGCAGCGCGTGCCGGCGACGGAGAGCCAGGGCCGCATCCACACCTCCGCCGCCACGGTGGCGATCATGCCGAAGCCGGAAGAGGTGGATTTCGACCTCGACATGAGCGAGGTCCGCGTCGACACGATGCGTGCGTCCGGGGCCGGCGGCCAGCACGTCAACAAGACCGAGTCCGCCGTGCGCATGACGCACCTGCCGACCGGCATCATGGTGGTGTGCGCCGAGAAGTCCCAGCACCAGAACCGCGCCCGCGCCCAGGAACTCCTCAAGGCCAAGCTCTACGACATGCAGCGCGAAGCCGCCGCGGCCGAACGCGCCGCCGAGCGCAAGGGCCAGATCGGCTCCGGCGACCGCTCCGAGCGGATCCGTACTTACAACTATCCGCAGGGCCGGGTGTCCGATCACCGCATCAATCTCACCCTCTACAAGCTGGACCAGATCGTCGCCGGCGACGAGCTGGACGAGGTGATCTCCGCCCTGATCGCGGAAGACCAGGCCGCCCGCCTGGCGGCGCTGGAAGACGCCTGATCCGGCGATGACCGGGCCCTTCGACAAGCTGGTCGGCGATGCGAGGGCCGAATTCGACAAGGCGCCGGGCCTGCCCCTGAGCCAAGCCTGGCAAGGGCTGGGCCTGGCCGATATCCGGCGCGATCTCGTGCAGCGTCTGCTCGCAGCCGGGATCGGCGAGGCCGAGATCGAGGCACGCCACATGCTCGCCCATGTCCTCGCCCCGGCAACGCTGGCCGAGGCCCTGGCCGATCCGGCCCTGGTCTCCTGGCAGCGTATCGCGAGCCTCGCCGATCTCGCCTGGGACCGGCTCGCCCGCAAACCGCTGAGCCAGGTGCTGGGCAGCCAGCCCTTCTGGACCCTCGATCTGGCGGTCACGTCCGATGTGCTGACCCCGCGCGCCGATACCGAGACCCTGGTCGAGGCGGTCCTGGCCCGCCGTCCGGACGGCGATGCCGAACTCCTCGATCTGGGCACCGGTTCCGGCGCCATCCTGCTGGCGCTTCTGAGCGAGCGGCCGGGCTGGCGCGGCACCGGGATCGATCTGTCCGATGCGGCGCTTGGCGTGGCACGCGGCAATGCCGGGCGCTGCGGCCTGGCGAATCGCACCCGCTTCGCGCGCGGCCGGTGGTCGGACGGTCTGGCGGACGCGGCCTTCGATATTGTCGTCTCCAATCCGCCCTACATCGTCTCGGACGTGCTGACCGGGCTGGAACCGGAAGTGCGTGACCATGAGCCGGCCATGGCGCTTGATGGCGGGGCGGACGGTCTTGACGCCTATCGCGACATCTTTCGTGACGTACGGCGAATCCTCAAGGAAAACGGTCTTTTGGCGGTCGAGATCGGCTATGACCAGGGCGCAGCGGTGAGCGCGCTGGCGCAAGCGGCCGGCCTCGCGGACGTCGCCGTCCTGCGCGACCTGGCGGGCCAGGACCGCGTGGTCATCGGATACAACGGCGAAAACCGCTAAAAGGGCTTGGAATGCGTGGCTTGCCGGTCTAGGGTCACCGACAAGGCAGGTGGATCGCGCCAGTACGGGGGTCTCGCGCGGCCGGATGAGCCACCTGCCATTATCCGGCCAATTCGACGATCATCGTGTTCAGTGGCGCACAGGCTTGCACCTGCAAATGCACAGCAAAGCCAGAAGTTTAGATAAGCATCGCTGTTAAACAGGGATAGGCGATATGAAGCGTCAACGCGGTCGAGGACGTAAGTCCGGCAATTCGGCTAACCGCAGCTATGAGAGCAACGGTCCGGAAGTAAAGATCCGTGGCAATGCCTCCCAGATCTACGACAAGTATCTTCAGCTGGCGCGCGATGCATCGTCGGCCGGTGACCGGGTGCGTGCGGAAAATCTGTATCAGCACGCCGAGCATTATTACCGCATCGTCCAGGCCAACCAGCCCAAGCGCGAGCCGGGCCAGGACGATAATGGCGACAATGCCGAGGCCAATGGGGATGACGAGGACAATGACGACCTGTCCTACGGCTCCAATGGCGGCAATTCCAATAATGGATCCGGCAATGACCAGGGCGGGGACCGCGAGCGCGAACCGCGCCGTGGCCGCGGCCGTCAGCGCCAGCCGCGCGGGGCCGATCGGGGCGACCGGGGCGGTGACAAGGAAGATCCGCTCGGTGTCGTGACGCCGGAAGGCGAAAAGCCGGCCGCCGAAGAATCCAGGCCGGACGACAAGTCCGACGCCAAGGCTGAAGACGGTGAAGAGGGCGCGCGCCGCCGGACCCGCCGTCCGCGCCGCACCAAGGCTGAAATCGCTGCCGACAAGGCCGCTGCAGAGGCCGCGCTGGAAAGCGCCAGCGCCTCGGCCGACGGCAAGACCGGCGGCGGGGACGATTCCGAAAGCGAAGCCGCCTGACGGGCGCATCGCATCCGGGATTATGAAAGATGGGCGGCCGGTTTCCCGGCCGCCCTTTTCGTATCTGGAGCGTGATCAGGTGAAGTGGGCACCGGTTCACCGGTTCGATCACGCGACCGCTCAGGAGTCTGGAGCAGGAGCGATTTCGCAGGAAACGTTCCTGTCTAGACTTCGGCCCGGCCGCGCAGGCTGCGCGGCATCAGGCCGAAATCATGCCCGTCGCTGCGGGCCGCCTGGACCAGCACGGCCAGCGCCACCAGGGCCAGCAGCACCTCGGCCGCCGGGCCTGCCATCCAGATCCCCCATTCTCCGAACCAGGCCGGCAGGATCAGCGTCAGCGGGATCGCGAACAGATAGGTGCGCGACAGGCTGAGCAACGCCGCCCGCAGCGCATCGCCGACGGCCTGGAAACAGGTCGACAGCATTACCGCCGGACCCGCCAGAACATAGGCGGCCACGATCACCGGCAGCAGGCGGCCGACTTCGGCGATCACGGCCGGATTGTCGACGAAGAGCCCGGCCAGTCCGGTCGCACCAAAGCTGAAAATCGCCTGCGCCGCGCCGGCATAGACCAGCCCGCAGATCAGGCCCAGCCGCAGTGTGCGGGCGACCCGGTCGCGCCGTCCGGCGCCGAAATTATTGCCCACAATGGCCTGCAGCGCCTGCGCCATCCCCATCAGGCCGAGAAAGCTGAACGAGAGGAGACGCGTGGCGATGCCATAGGCGGCAACCGTGGTGTCGTAGTCTGCCAGTGCCGTGTTCTGCAGCATGACCAGGATCGTGCCGGAGCCCAGCGACAGGCCGAGGAAGGACAGGCTTTGCGGGGCGCCGAGTGCGAGAAAATCGCCCCAGCCCGCGCGCCAGTGGTGCCAGGGCAGGGCGAAGGCCGGCAGATCGCCGCGTCCGCTGGCGCGGAAGGCGAGCACGATGACAAGGCCGATCGCCTGGGCCAGCGCGGTGCCGATGGCGGAACCGGCGACACCCCAGCCCAGGCCCGCGATCAGCACGAAATTGATCGCCATGTTGGCAACGGTCACCAGCGCGCCGGTGATCGCCATGAAGCCGACCCAGCCTTCCACGCGCAGCGCGGTGGTCTGCAGGCCGAGGGCGAAGGCCAGCGGCGCGGTGATGACGGTGATCTGCAGATAGCGATAGCCGTATTCGGCCAGTGTGGCCGAGCCGTTTGCCGCCAGCCGCACCAGGGGCTCGCCGCCCAGGAAGAAGGCCGCCAGGAGGGCAAGGCAGGTCAGCACGCTCAGCCCGTGCGCGCCGGCGAAGCTGGCCTCGGCACCAGCATGATCGGATGCACCCAGCTGGCGGGCCAGCACGCTGGCCATGCCGTTGGCGACGAGCGTGGCCAGGGCGATGCACATCATCACGATCGGGAACATCAGGGTGACGGCGGCGAGGGCATCGGCGCCAACGAATACGCCGAGGAAGATCGCATCGACGACGGTGAGAAGCCCGTTCACGCTCATCAGGAAAACGATGGGCAGGGCGGTCCTGGCAAACAGGGGACCGATCGGTCCTTCCAGGTATTCGGTCTTGCGGGCAGCAGTCTGGCTCATGGGTCACATCCCGGTCGGGCACCGCCCGGCGACCGGGCGGCGCGACATCCTGCACGGGTCATACGACGGCGTTCGCTTTGCCGCGAAGCCGGGCAGGACAAGTTGAATTCGGAAAGCGGGTTTCACCGGGCAGTCTCTCTGCCAGCGGCGGGCACCCAGGAGCCCGGAAGACGAATGGCTAGGCGGTCGCCCCGGTCCCGTCAAGCAAAACCGGATCGCCCACCGCGATACGGCCGCCCTGCTCGACGCTGAGATAGAGTCCGCAGCGGGTGTGGCCATAGTGTTCGAACAGGGCCTTGGGCAGATCAATATCCCGTTCGCCCGTATCCAGATTGACGCTGGTTGCGGCACAGCGGCCGATCGGGTCCCGGGCCCGCAGCACGGCATCGCCGATGCGGACATCCCGGCCGATCCAGTCGAACTCCGCCCAGGGTTCCAGCCCGTCGATCAGCAGATTGCCGCGGAACCGCACCGGGTCGAGTTCGTGTCCGGTCCGGGTCGCCAGATCGCGCACCGAGGCGGCATTGATCAGCGAGATGTGGGGCTGGGGAATATCCGTCATCGCCTGGCCGGGCGCAGACACGATGCGCATCGGCCCGCGCAGCTGGTCGCCGAGAAGCCCCGCCAGCCGGTCGAACAGGGGCGCATGTGTCGTCGCATCCTCCAGGTCGACGGTCACGGCGTCCCCGGCATCGACCGCCACGGACAGGCGCTGGCCCGCATCCTCATAGCGGCAATCCAGCCGCGCCAGTTCTGCCTGTCCGGCGAGCATGAGGAAGTGTTTCTTCTTCACATGGCCGGGATTGTCCGGATCGAAGGGGCCGGGGCCGTTCTCGATCGCCCAGCGGCGGTCGTCAGGCAGGACCTTGCCGGCCTGCAGCCCGACAGCGTCCATGCGATCGGGGCCCAGCCCCTTTACCGGAAAGCGGGTGATGGCGGTAAGCTGGGGCATGGCAATAACCTGTTGGTGAGGCAGGGGCAGAATGTCGCGACCCGTCCACTTGTGTGACTCAATGGCCACACCTACATCAGGGTCGGAACGCGGTGCCGTCGTGCTTGATCAAGGCGACAGGCCGCACGTTATCTCGCCTGATTTGGGAGATCGATATGGATTTTGAGAAATATACAGACCGTGCGCGGTCGATCGTCCAGGCTGCCCAGGGCCTGGCGCTGAAGTCGAACCACCAGCAATTTGCCCCCGAGCACGTGCTCAAGGCGCTGCTCGACGACGAGGCGGGGCTTGCCGCCAATCTCATCGAGACCGCCGGCGGCCGCATCCGCCAGGTCCAGGACGGCACCGCCCAGGCACTCGCCGCCATTCCCAAGGTGGAAGGCGGGCAGGGCAAGCTCTACCTCGCGCCGGACACCGCCAAGATTTTCGGTGCCGCCGAGGAAGCGGCCAAGAAGGCCGGCGACCAGTACATCACCGCCGAACGCCTGCTGCAGGCGATCAGCCTGACAGCGGGCAACAAGGCCTATGATGTGCTCAAGGCCTCCGGCGTCACGCCGCAGGCGCTCAACACGGCGATCAATGATCTGCGCCAGGGCCGCACCGCCGACAGCCAGTCGGCCGAGGACAGCTATGAGGCGCTGAAGAAATATGCCCGCGACCTCACCGAAGTCGCGCGCGAAGGCAAGCTGGACCCGGTAATCGGCCGCGACGAGGAAATCCGCCGCGCCATCCAGGTTCTCTCCCGCCGCACCAAGAATAATCCCGTCCTGATCGGCGAGCCCGGCGTGGGCAAGACCGCCATCGCGGAAGGTCTGGCCCTGCGCATCGTCAATGGCGATGTGCCGGAAAGCCTGAAAGAGAAGAAACTGTTGGCGCTGGACATGGGCGCGCTGATCGCCGGTGCGAAATATCGCGGCGAGTTCGAGGAGCGCCTCAAGTCCGTGCTCAACGAGGTGCAGTCGGCCAATGGCCAGATCATCCTCTTCATCGACGAGATGCACACGCTGGTCGGTGCCGGCAAGGCGGACGGCGCAATGGATGCGTCCAACCTGCTGAAACCGGCCCTGGCGCGCGGCGAGCTGCACTGTGTCGGTGCGACGACGCTGGATGAGTACCGCAAGCATGTCGAGAAGGACGCCGCGCTCGCCCGCCGTTTCCAGCCGGTCATGGTGGAAGAGCCGAGCGTCGAGGACACCGTGTCGATCCTGCGCGGTCTGAAGGAGAAGTATGAAGTGCACCATGGCGTGCGCATCGCCGACAGCGCTATTGTCGCTGCGGCCAATCTCTCCAACCGCTACATCACCGACCGTTTCCTGCCGGACAAGGCCATCGACCTGATGGACGAGGCCGCCTCGCGCCTGCGCATGCAGGTGGATTCAAAGCCGGAGGAACTCGACGAGATCGATCGCCGGGCAATCCAGCTGAAGATCGAGGCCGAGGCGCTCAAGAAGGAAAACGATGACGCGTCGAAGGAACGCCTGAAGACGCTCGAAAAGGAAATCGCCGAGCTGGAAGGCCGGTCGGCCGAGCTGACCGCGACTTGGCGCGCCGAAAAGGAAAAGCTCGCTTCCGCGACCACGATCAAGGAAGCGCTGGAACGGGCACGCAATGATCTGGTCGATGCGGAACGCCGCGGCGATCTGGGCCGGGCGTCCGAGATCAAGTATGGCCGCCTGCCGGAACTGGAGCGCAAGCTGGCCGAGGCCGAGCGGGAAACCGACGGCCAGGACGGCCAGATGGTGCAGGAAGTCGTCGATGACGAGCAGATCGCCCATGTCGTCTCGCGCTGGACCGGCGTGCCGGTCGACAAGATGCTGGAAGGCGAGCGCGACAAGCTCCTGCGCATGGAAGAGGCGCTGCACGGCCGCGTTGTCGGTCAGCAGGCGGCGCTGGAAGCCGTGTCCGACGCGGTCCGCCGGGCGCGGGCCGGTCTGAAGGATCCGGCCCGTCCGATCGGCTCCTTCCTCTTCCTCGGTCCCACGGGGGTCGGCAAGACCGAGCTGACCAAGGCGCTCGCGGAATTCCTGTTCGACGACGAGACCGCGGTCACGCGCATGGACATGTCGGAATACATGGAGAAACACTCCGTCGCCCGCATGATCGGCGCGCCTCCGGGCTATGTCGGTTATGAGGAGGGCGGTGCCCTGACCGAAGCCGTGCGCCGCCGGCCCTACCAGGTCGTGCTGCTGGACGAGATCGAGAAGGCGCACCCGGACGTGTTCAACGTGCTGCTGCAGGTGCTCGACGATGGACGCCTGACCGACGGCCAGGGCCGCACGGTGGATTTCCGCAACACGATCATCATCATGACGTCGAACCTCGGCGCCGAATTCCTGCAACAGGTCGAGGATGCCGAACAGGCCCGTGACCAGGTGATGACCGCGGTGCGCGGACATTTCCGGCCGGAATTCCTCAACCGGGTCGACGAGATCATCCTGTTCCGCAAGCTCGCGCAGGAGCATATGGGCGCCATCGTCGACATCCAGATCGAGCGTCTCGCCCACCTCTTGGAAGATCGCCGCATGACGATCGAGCTGGACGGCAGCGCCCGCGACTGGCTGGCCGCCAAGGGCTATGACCCGGCCTATGGCGCGCGTCCGCTCAAGCGGGTGATCCAGAAGGAGCTGCAGGACCCGCTGGCCCGGCTGCTGCTGGAAGGCCGCATCAAGGACGGCGACACGATCAAGGTCTCCACCGAGGCCGGCGTGCTCACCGTCAACGGTGTCGCCGTCGGCGTTAAACCGCCGCTCCAGGCCGTGGTGAACTGATGAAGAGGGCGGGCCCGGGTGATCCCCGGGCCCGCTTCTTTTCTACATCCGGATTTCCAGGTGCGGGCGTCCGTCCGATGTCCGCGACGCCGAGACGCCATTGCGGCCGATCGTGCCGTTCACGCGCTTGCGCCAGGCCGAGAAACTGTCGAACGTCACCACGTCGACAGCCTCGTCCAGATCCAGCGTCACACGATAGCGCGCGCCGTCATTCAGCCGGGTCAGGCCGATCACCTCGGCGGTGAAGGCCTGGCCGAGATAGGTGCCGGACACTTTCGCGCCCAGCGACAAGGGTTCGGCCGGACGATTGCCGGTTGCGGCGTGGATCGTGTTCCAGTCGCGATAGCCGTATTGCCGGGCGACAAGCTCCAGCGCTTCGGAATGGGAAATGAAATTGCCCTCCGCCTCGAGCGATTTGCGCAGGCGTTTCGCCTGGGCCTTCAGCCCGTCGAGCGCAGGGAGGAGTTGGGTCGTCATGTCATCAGCCTCATGCAGGTGCTGCATGCGGTCTTCTCGATGGGTGCCCGCCTTGCCATCCCGCCGCACAGCAACTGTTTCGGCAAAGATCATGTCCGGGAGAATTTCACCGTGGCTTGCGCCTGCGGGCGGCAGGCATCTCCCATGCCCGAAAGCTTCACATAGTGCGACACTGGCGCAACGTCAATGTTGCCCCAATGTCGCGTCCATGTGTGCGTTATGAGGGTGTTCCGGACGCCTACTGGGCGCCATTCCCGGAATCCGCCATCAAGGGCGCATTGCTGCTCGATGCCGACGGTGCCGCGTCGCGGATTTCCAGGATCCGGTCCCGCTCGGCCTCGAACAGCGCGATCTCATTATCCGCCAGCTGGCGGCCGGTCGGCAGGTCGAGCGTCATCGGGTTCACCGGATTGCCGTTGTGGTGCACTTCATAATGCAGGTGCGGACCGGTCGAGCGGCCGGTCGTGCCGACATAGCCGATGGTCTGGCCCTGGGTCACGCGCGTCCCGGCACGAATGCCGCGGGCGATATTGTTGAGGTGCGCATAGGCCGTCTGATAGCCATTGGCGTGGCGGATACGGATATAATTGCCGAAGCTGCCGAACCGGTTCGCCCGCTCCACGACACCATTGCCCGCGGCCATGATCGGCGTACCGGTCGGCGCTGCGAAATCGGTACCGTTGTGGCGGCGCGTATAGCCCAGGATCGGGTGACGGCGTGCGCGCGAGAAGTGCGAGGACAGGCGCGCACCATTGATCGGCGTGAGCATCAGCAGGCGTTCGACGCTGGCGCCGTCCGCCGAGTAGTAGCCGACAATCCCGTCCGGTGTCTCGAAACGGAAGAATTCCTTGGGTTCGCCGCGGCCCGCATAGCGCGCATAGAGGATGTCGCCGGTGCGGGCGACATCGCCCTCATCGTCGATCATGCGCTCGAAGAGAATATCGAACCCGTCACCCGGCTGGATCGAGCGCTGGAAGTCGATCGCATAGCCCAGGACGCCGGCCAGCTCGACGACCACACGATCGGTGGCGCCGGCATTGAGCGCGTCGACATAGAGCGAGGTGTTGATCTCGCCGGTTGCGCGGACGAGTTCCCGTTCGAATGTCGCGTGGGTTTCGCGGGCGCGATAATTATCGTCCCACGTCCGGGCAACGGTGATCGACCGTTCGACATCGGGCCGGAAGGACAGGCCGTTCAGGCGAACCGCCGAAGCCTCGTCGCCGCCCTCGGCGTCCGGCGTCGTCTCGACATAGAGCCGGATGCGTTCACCGACGGGCAGGCGGCGCAGGTCGTAGACCGTGCTGAGCGCGGAAATCGCGCGCGCGGCCTCGACGCGGTCAATGCCGGCATCGTCGAGCAGGCCGGCGAGCGTGCCGCCGCTGGGCACCACCCGTTCAACCTGGATCGTCGTGGCACAGTTCACGCAATCGGTGAAAGCCGAATAGTTCAATTCGACCGGGTCGAGCGCCGCCGCCAGCGTCATCGGCGGTGGCTGCAGCACCTCCTGGTTCGACGCGACCTGGCTCGCTTCGGCCAGCAGCTGACTGTTGTCGGCGACCGGTGTGTCGAGCGCTGTCTGGCGGTCGATGGGAGACGCATCGCTTTGCGGCTCGTTGCTGGTCATGAGGGCTATAAGAAGCACCGCGGAGAGTGTCAGGCTGGCAGCAGCCACAAGGCCACGGGTGCGGTGGGTGTCGGCACGGGATACGTCAAATCCGGACATGTCGGCGTCCATACTCCGGTCAGCTCGTTAACACACGGCGTGTCACACGTGATGTCTAGCAAGTCTCGCGCCGCCCGAAGCTGTACTGCCCCGGAATGGCCGAGCGCCCCCTCAAAAGCCGTGTGAACCATGGCTTGGACCGATCCGGTTGCCAAGTCCTTTACGGCGGAGCATTGCAGATTTGACTGCGAAAAGGGGCGAGAGGCAGCGAGAATCGTGTATCGATGACGACATGCTCGACGAATTTCCCTCCGAACTGACCGCCGAACAGCTCGCCGCACTGCTGTGCGCCCGGCTGTGCCATGACCTTGTCAGCCCCGTTTCGGCCCTGGGTGCAGCCCTGAGCGTTCTGGACGACAAGGACTCGGCAGACATGCATGAGGACGCGATGGGTCTGGTGCGTGAAAGTGCCCGCCAGGCCCAGGCGAAGCTGGAATTCTCGCGTCTCGCATTCGGGGCCGGCGGATCGGCTCCGGGTATCCTGGATACCCGGGAACTGCGCCGGCTGACCGAGAACATGTTCTCGGCCTTCAAGCCGGAGATTGTCTGGAAAGTCGAGGCTTCGGGGCTGGAGAAGGCCGCCGCACGCCTGCTGCTCAATCTGTGCACGCTCGGCGTCGATGCAGCCCCGCGCGGCGGCACGGTGACGGTGGAGGCGACGGATGCTGCCGGCGGTGCGCGTCTGCGTATTGTCACAGAGGGCCCGCGGGCCCGGCTGGAGGCGGGCACCGCGCTCGCCTTGGAAGGCCAGGCGCCGGAGCACGGTTTCGACGGACGCTCGATCCAGCCCTACTATACAGCGCTCATCGCGCGCTCGGCCGGCGGCCGCGTCAGTGCACACGCGGATGGCGAGCGTGTGGAATTCGTGGCTCTGGTCAAACCGCCGGAAGGCATGATCGGCTAGGCCTGCAAGGCGAAGCCAAACCAGATAATATTCTATTCGTATTGTAGATGAGAATAGGCTCTCCGAGCCAACAGTCCGTTAACTAAGGGCTGGCAGGTTGTGCTGGAATCAAGACCGCACGGGGCCTGCCATGGATGATCTCATCAGCGAGTTTTTGACGGAAACAGCCGAAAGCCTGGACGTCATCGACGCGGAGCTGGTGCGTTTCGAGAATAACCCGGAAGACCGGGCCATTCTCGACAACATTTTCCGCCTTCTCCACACCATCAAAGGGACTTGCGGCTTCCTGGGCCTTCCCCGCCTGGAAGCTGTCGCTCACGCTGGCGAAACGCTGCTGGGCAAGTTCCGCGACGGCGAACTGGCTGTATCGCCGCCGATGGTGACGCTCGTCCTCGAGGCGATCGACCAGATCAAGGTGCTGCTGGAATCGCTCGAGGAAACCGGCGCCGAGCCGGCGGGCGAAGACAGCGCCCTGATCGCCAAGCTCGAAGATGCGGCGATGGGCAAGCTGGAAGGTGCCGTCCAGCCGGACGCGCCGCAGAAGCCTGAAAACTGGGACGAAGACCTTGGCCGCGAACTGCGTCCGGGCGAAGTCTCGCTGGCCGATCTGGAAGCGGCCTTCCAGAACGCCGATGTTGAACCTGCCAATGATCCGGGTGAAGCCGCGCCGGCAGAGAGTGCGCCGGTGCAGCACCTCGGCGTCGGCGATTTCGATCCGGAACTGGGACGCGAACTGCGTCCGGGTGAAGTATCCGCTGCCGAACTCGAAGCGGCCTTCATGAGCGCCGATGTCGACCCGGGTAATGAGCCGGAAGCGCCCAAGGCGTTCATCACCGACGATATGAGCCATGAAGAAGCGCTGCAGTCGGCGATGGCCGAGCTGAAGGGCGTCGATCACGTCGCCGGTGGTGAAGGTGGTCCGCGTGTCCAGCAGACGGTGCGTGTCACAGTGGACGTGCTGGAAGGTCTGATGACGACCGTTTCCGAGCTCGTGCTGACCCGCAACCAGCTGATGCAGACCATTCGCGGCATGGAAGACGAGGAGCTCAAGGGGCCCCTCCAGCGCCTGTCTGCCGTTACCGGCGAGCTGCAGGACGGGGTCATGAAGACCCGCATGCAGCCGATCGGCGACGCCTGGCGCAAGCTGCCGCGCATCATTCGCGACGTCTCGACGGATCTCGGCAAGAAGATCGAACTGGTCATGGAAGGCCAGGACACCGAGCTGGACCGTCAGGTGCTCGAGCTGATCAAGGACCCGCTCACCCACATGGTCCGCAACTCGGCCGATCACGGCCTCGAGATGCCGGCCGACCGGGTCAAGGCCGGCAAGCCCGAGAAGGGCCGGATCAAGCTGTCCGCCTATCATGAAGGCGGTCACATCATCATCTCCATTTCCGATGACGGGAAGGGACTGGACACCAAGCGCATCGGCGAGAAGGCCCTGGAGAAGGGGCTGACCACGCACGACGAGCTGGAGCGGATGACCGAAGCGCAGATTCACCGCTTCATCTTCGCACCGGGCTTCTCGACGGCGGCCAAGGTGACCAACCTGTCCGGCCGCGGTGTCGGCATGGACGTGGTGCGTACGAATATCGAGCAGATCGGCGGCGTGGTGGACGTGGCGTCCACGGCTGGCCGCGGCTCGCATTTCTCGATCAAGATCCCGCTGACCCTGGCCATCGTGTCGGCCCTGATCGTCGGCTGCGACGAACAGCGCTTCGCGATCCCGCAACTGGCTGTGCGCGAACTGGTGCGCGTCGGTGCCGGGTCCGAGCACACGGTGGAAAAACTGCACGGTGCCCGCGTGATGCGTCTGCGCGATCGCCTGATGCCGATTGTCGACCTGCACGATGTGCTGGGTGTCGGCGAAGCCTATAGCGGCGGTGAAGACGAAGCGGCCTTCGTGGTCGTGCTCGACGCCGGCGGCCGCAATGTCGGCCTCGTCGTCGACAATGTCCTCGACACCGAGGAAATCGTCGTCAAGCCGCTTTCGGAATCGCTGCGCAATGTCTCGGCCTATTCCGGTGCGACCATCCTGGGCGACGGCTCTGTCATCATGATCCTCGATCCGAACGGCCTGGCCGGCGAGATCGTCTCGGCGATGGAAGAGGAGGCCGTGAACGACATGGCCAGCGCTTCGGTCACCGAACTGGCACAGCAGACCCAGCGTCTGCTCCTGGTCCGCGCCGGCGGTACGGAACCCAAGGCGGTTCCGCTGGCCCTCGTCACGCGCCTGGAAGAGTTCGAGCCGGATACCATCGAGACCACCAATGGCCGCCAGGTTGTCCAGTATCGTGGCCGCCTGATGCCGATCGTGCCGCTGGGCTCGGAAATCCGCTGCACGGAAGGCCAGCGTCTGCCGGTCCTCGTCTTCGCCGAGAACCACACGGCCATCGGCCTCGCCGTCGACCAGATCGTCGACGTCGTCGAGGATCGCGTCGACATGCAGATGTCGTCGGACAAGCAGGGCGTCATCGGATCTGCGATCATCAAGGGCAAGGCCACGGATGTGGTCGATATCGCCTGGTATCTCGACCAGTCGCGCGCCAGCGATATCCAGCGCCGCTCGGCCTCGCGCCGCCGCAAGGTCCTGCTGGTCGATGCCGATGCCTTTGCCCGCCGCATGATCGCGCCGCTGCTGGCTGCCGCCGGCTATGACGTGACGCCGGCCGGCGGCATGCACGAGGTCAAGTCGATCGCGGAAGCGGGCGAGCATTTCGATGCGCTCGTCGGCGACCCGGCGGCTCTCGATCGCATCCGCAATGAAGGCATGTGGACCAATCTGCCGGCCCTGGCTGTCACGGACTGGCCCGAAGATACACCGGCCGACGGCCTCACGGTCGTCCTGCCGCGCTCCGACCGCGGTGCCCTGATTGCCGCGCTCGACGAGGTTTCCCAAGAGGAGAAAGTGGCATGAGCTCGCAGCATAGCGACAATTCCGGCCTCGGCGCCGAAGCGATGAACGAGTACGTGTCCGTCCGTATCGGCGATCAGCTGTTCGGCGCGCCGGTCGATGCGATCCGCGAAGTGTTCGCGCCGCAATCGGTAACGCATGTTCCGCTGGCCCCCGACGAGGTCGCCGGTCTGCTGAACCTGCGCGGCCGTATCGTCACCGCCATCGACGCCCGCCGTCGCCTGGGTCTGACGCCGCGGGAAAAGACCGAGACCGGCATGGCACTCGGTGTCGAACGCGGGAACGAAATCTTCGGACTTATCGTCGACAGTGTCGGTGAAGTGCTGCGTCGCCCGCGGGCCGAACTCGAACCGGTCCCGGCCCATGTCGATGCGCGCTGGCGTTCCATGGTCAAGGGCGTTCACCGGCTGGAGAAGGAACTGCTCGCAGTTCTCGACGTTTCGGCCGTCATCGGTACGGCTGGCCAGACCAACAAGGCTGCCTAGCGGAGGGTAAGGCATGAAAACCTGTCTCGTCGTGGACGACTCCCGGGTGATCCGGAAAGTCGCTCGCAAAATTCTTGAAGAGCTCGACTTCGAATGTGTCGAAGCGGCGGACGGATCCGAAGCGCTCGACGCCTGCCGCAAGCAGATGCCCGACGCGATCCTGCTCGACTGGAACATGCCGGTCATGAACGGGCTCGACTTCGTCAAGGCGCTGCGCCGGGAAGAGGGTGGTGACAAGCCGGTCGTGGTGTTCTGCACCACCGAGAACGACATGGCGCACATCACCGAAGCCCTGCGTGCGGGTGCCGACGAATACGTCATGAAGCCCTTCGACGGTGAAATCATCGAATCCAAGCTGCAGCAAACCGGATTGCTTCGCGCCTCCTGAGGAGTTTCCCATGCCGGAACTCGCCACTACGGGCGCGGCCGCCAACCCCATTGCCAAGGTTCTCGTGATCGACGACTCCGCTGTCGCACGTGGCCTGATGACCCGCTGGGTCGATGAAGATCCCGATCTCGCGCTTGTCGGCGCGGCGGTCGATGGCGAGCAGGGCCTGAAAAAGGCCGAGGAGCTCAGGCCCGACCTGATCGTGCTCGATGTCGAAATGCCCAAGATGGACGGCCTCGCCGCCCTGCCGCTGCTGCTGAAGGCAGTGCCGGGCTGCAAGGTCGTGATGGCCTCCACACTGACGCGCCGCGGCGGTGAGGTCACCATCCGTGCCCTGTCCATGGGCGCTGCCGATTACGCGCCCAAGCCGCAGGCCGGCCGCCTGGCCGGTGCCGAGGAGTTCCGCCGCGATCTCCTGTCCAAGCTGAAAGCGCTGGCACCGCGCCCGATTCCGCCGGTACCCACGGCACGGGACATCCCGTCTTCGCCCGCACCGGCGATCCGCACCATCACGCCGGCACCTGCTGCGCCCAGCGCGCCGGTCCGCAAGGCATTTGCACCGACGGCGCAGCCGCCGGCTTCGCGTGGGGCTGTCGCCCGTCACACGGTGCGCCCGGAAATCATTGCCATCGGGTCCTCCACCGGTGGCCCGCAAGCGCTGCGCGATGTCGTGGCGGCCTTCGGAACCGATATCCGCGTTCCGATCGTGGTGGCCCAGCACATGCCGGCCCTGTTCACCAAGATCCTGGCGGAACACCTGTCCAAGGCCTCGTCCCTGCGCTGCAAGGAAGCCGAGGACGGCGAACGCCTCGTCGCCGGCAGTCTCTACATTGCGCCGGGCGACTTCCATCTGACCGTCCGCAAGGACGCGGCCGGTTTCTACGCGGTGCTCGACCAGACGCCGCCGATCAATTTCTGCCGCCCCGCTGTCGACCCGCTGTTCCAGTCGGTGACCGAGGTGACCGGTGGCAAGGCACTGGGCATCATCCTGACGGGGATGGGGCATGACGGCCGCGAAGGCTCGCGCATCCTGCGCAGTGCCGGCGGCACGATCCTCGCCCAGGACGAAGCAACCAGTGTGGTCTGGGGCATGCCCGGCGCTGTCGCCGCGGCGGGCCTGGCCGACGAAATCCTGCCGCTCAACCGGATCGGTTCGTCGATCGTCCAGCGCGCGAAGAACGGGATGTGACCATGATCAAGATCGAAGACATCACTTTCGTGGCGGCCGAAGCCTACAAGCGCTCCGGCCTCGTCCTGTCGACCGACAAGGGGTATCTGCTGGAAAGCCGTCTGGCGCCGCTGGCACGGGCCGAAGGCTATCCGTCGATCGAGGCGCTGATCGCCGCGGCACGCCGCGAGAGCAGCGATCGCCTGCTCTGGGCGATGACCGAGGCGCTCGCGACGCACGAGACCTTCTTCTTCCGCGACAACACGCCGTTCGACCTGTTCAAGCAGGAAATCCTGCCGGTGCTCTCGCGGGCCCGCGGCAACACGTCGACCATCCGGATCTGGTGCGCCGCCTGTTCGTCGGGCCAGGAACCGTATTCGCTGGCGATGATCCTGGAAGAGGAAAAGGCGCGCCTCGGCGGTCTGCGCTTCGAGATTGTTGCCACCGACATGGCACCGCGCGTACTGGAAAAGGCCAAGGCCGGTGTCTATTCGCAGTTCGAGGTCCAGCGCGGCCTGGCGATCCAGCGTCTGGTGACGCATTTCGACCAGTCCGGCGACCAGTGGCGCATCAAGCCGAACCTGCGCTCGATGGTGACGTTCCAGAAGCAGAACCTGCTGGAGAACTTCTCCGGCATGGGCACGTTCGACGTCATCTTCTGCCGCAACGTGCTGATCTATTTCGATGCCGACACCAAGAAGCGCATCCTGCAGCGGCTGGCCGCGCAGACCGCGGGCGATGGCTATCTGATCATGGGGGCTGCCGAGACTGTGGTCGGCCTGTCCCAGGACTTTGCACCGGTCGAAGGCCGCCGCGGCCTGTATGGCCGCTCCGGCGCAGCCAAGTCGGCTGCGGCCTGACAGGCCTGACTGTCCGGATAAAAAGGGCGCGGATCCACCGGGAACCGCGCCTTTTTCGTGTCCGGCCGAAGCGTCTAGGGCGCGATGGCGTCGGCCCGGACAGCGTCCATCATCTCATACAGCAATTGCGTCGCCGGCTCGTGCATGGCGTCGATATAGGACGCATCGGGAGATGTGACCGCGACACCCAGCCGGACGCGGTGGAAGTTTCCTTCTTCGCCATAGAGCAGTTCTGAAAACCCGATATAGAAAGGCCCGTCGCCCTCGTCCTCGATGCTGGTGCATACCTGCCAGCGGGCCTGCGCCGTCGATGCCGGCGAGAGCGGGTGGATGGCCGGTGTGTCGCAACCGGCGTCCGGTGCCGGCATGCGTTCGTCGTCGTCCAGCGTCTCCGGATCGACGGGCAGCGGATTGCCCTCCGCATCATGCCGCTCGACGCTGCTGGCATCGACATCGACGCCATAGCTCATGGACCATTGGACCCCGCGCGCATCGGCCTCCTCCTCGAACCGGTCCATCGCGGCTTCGAGGCGGGCTGTGAGGGCGTCGGGATCATCCACCGCGAGGCCGCCAGCCTGTGCGATCTGGTTCACCAGCTCCAGGGTGAGGGCGACCGCATCATCCTCGCTGTCGGCGCGTGCGGCAGGGGTGAGACTGATACAGACGAGCAAAGCGGCGAGCCAGCGCATGGCAATCTCCATCTCGAACGGCCAGAGGCTAGCGGCTGCGCTTGCGGCAGAAAAACCCCTGAACAGGGGACATGAAAAAACCCGGACGTTGCCGCCCGGGTTTTCTCAGGTTCGGTTGTGAGGCCGGATCAGGCGGAGGCCTTTTCCTCGACCGGGTCACGCAGCACATAGCCACGGCCCCAGACCGTCTCGATATAGTGTTCGCCACTGGTGGCCGCGGCGAGCTTCTTGCGAAGCTTGCAGATGAAGACGTCGATGATCTTCAGTTCCGGCTCGTCCATGCCGCCATAAAGGTGGTTCAGGAACATTTCCTTGGTGAGCGTCGTCCCCTTGCGCAGGGAGAGCAGCTCGAGCATCTGGTATTCCTTGCCGGTCAGGTGCACGCGCTGGCCATCGACCTCGACCGTCTTGGCGTCGAGGTTCACGGCGATCGAACCGGTGCGGATGATCGACTGGGAATGGCCCTTCGAGCGGCGGACGATGGCGTGGATACGCGCAATCATCTCGTCCTTGTGGAAAGGCTTGGTCATATAGTCGTCGGCGCCGCAGCCCAGGCCGCGCACCTTGTTGTCGATGTCGGCATTGCCCGTAAGGATCAGGATGGGCGTGTCGATCTTCGCCATGCGAAGCGTCTTGAGCACATCGAAGCCCGGCATGTCGGGCAGGTTCAGGTCGAGCAGGATGATGTCGTAATCATACAGCTTGCCCAGATCGACGCCTTCCTCACCGAGGTCGGTCGTATAGATATTGAAGCCGTCGGACTTCAGCATCAGCTCGATGGACTGGGCAGTCGCCCGATCGTCCTCAATAAGAAGAACCCGCATTGGTTCGCCTCCGGTTTCGTTGTGCGGGCGAATCAGTGCCGCCCGGCCTCACGTCTGTGATTAACCTTATTTGGACGCTAGGCGGAAACCCTTAACGAAAGTTAAGCGCTGCTTGACCCTGTTTTGGAATCGTCAATTGGAGAAAAATGTGACGATCCGCTTGATTCGAGAATCCCGTTAACGATTCAGGGGTTAACGCGTGTGATGAATCCCCTGGCGGCGTAATTTTTCGCAAATTGATCAAATATAACGTGCATAAAGTATAGCCTCCGAAAGGCGCGATCTGCCCGTTCTGGAACGGAAAATTGGCTCAGGAACCCGTCATGGAGGGGGTTCCGAGTTTTCCACAGGACATTGTATCAGCTGCGAGACTCACCTGGTGGAATCGAGTCCGCGCGCTTCCCGGAATCAGCTGTGCGCGGCCATGCAAAAAATGCCGGGTGTTTACGTCGGAGCAACCGCGTTGGGTATATTGTCTCCGGGAACTGGCATTTTCGCCACAGGAAGCAGGGCGGGATCTCCCGTATGATGCAGACCCTCATCGATCGCATCGATCGCCTCGACGACCGGGTGCTGGAAGGACGGATTACCGCCCTGAACGGCCTGCTCGTCGAAGCCGAGGGCCCCAAGGCGGGGCTCTCGCTGGGCGCGCATGCCCTGATCGAGACGGGCGAGGGTGTCGCGGAATGCGAGATCGTCGGCTTCCGCGGCGAAACCGCCCTGATGATGCCCTTCGGTCCGCTGGAAGGTGTGCGTCCCGGAGCCCGGGTCCGCCTGCAGCCCGAAGCCGCCCGCGTTCGTCCGTCACAGGCCTGGCTGGGCCGCGTGCTCGATGGCTTCGGCCGTCCGCTGGACAATGGTCCGCCACTCACCGAAGGCGGCGTTCCCTATCCGCTCAAGGGCAATCCGCCGAGCGCGCACGGTCGCGCGCGGCTGGGCACCAAGCTCGACCTGGGTGTCCGCGTGCTCAACGCCTTCGTGCCGATGCGGCGCGGCCAGCGTCTGGGCATCTTCGCGGGCTCGGGTGTCGGCAAGTCGGTTCTCATGTCGATGCTGGCGCGCGCCTGCGATGCCGATGTCATCGTCATCGGCCTGATCGGCGAACGGGGCCGTGAGGCTCGTGAGTTCGTCGACGATGTGCTGGGGCCGGAAGGCCGCAAGCGCTCTGTCGTCATTACCGAAACCTCCGACGCGCCGGCCCTGGCACGCCGGCAGGCGGCGCACCTCACCCTGACGACCGCGGAATATTTCCGCGACCAGGGCAAGGACGTGCTGTGCCTGATGGACAGTGTCACCCGGTTTGCGCTGGCCCAGCGCGAGATCGGCCTGGCCGCCGGAGAGCCGCCGACGACGCGGGGCTATACCCCCTCGGTCTTCGCCGAGCTGCCGCGTCTTCTCGAGCGGGCCGGACCGGGCCCCGAACGCCGTGATGGCGGCCGTCAGGGAACGATCACCGGCCTGTTCACCGTTCTGGTCGATGGTGACGACCACAACGAGCCGATCGCCGATGCCGTCCGCGGCATCCTGGACGGCCACGTCGTGATGAGCCGGGCCATTGCCGAGCGCGGCCGCTATCCCGCGATCGACGTTCTCAAGTCCGTCAGCCGGACGGCTCCGGAAGTTTACGACCCGCCGCAGCGCCCGTTCGTGGCTGAAGCGCGCAAATTGCTGTCGGCCTATGCCGATATGGAAGAATTGATCCGACTGGGGGCTTACACCCAGGGATCGAACCCGGATGTGGACCGGGCAATTGCTCTCAACGAACCGTTGGAAGCATTCCTCGGGCAGCAAAAAGACGAGGCGGCGGACATTCCGTCGACATTCGCGCTGCTGTCCGAGATTTTGGGTGGTGGTGAAGGAGGGCGGTCATGACACGCTCACATGAACCCTTGATCCGGCTGGCCCGGTTCAAGGTTGAAGAACTCCAGAAACAGATGGCAGAGCTCGATCGCTCCCGTCAGGCTCTGATCGACCAGATCGAACGGCTCGAGGCCTCGGTGCCGGAAGAGCAGGCGGTCGCGGCGGAGTCGAAAGAAGGCTTTCTGGCCTATGGCTCCTACGCCCAGGCCGTGATCAAGCGGAAGGAAAACATCCGCCTGTCGCTCGAGGAAGTGGATATCCAGGCCAATGCGCTGCGTGGCCGGCTGTCCGAAGCCTTCCAGGAACTCAAGAAGTACGAGCTGCTCGAGGAACGGCGTCTGGCCCGGATCGAGAAAGCCGTGCGTGCGGCCGAGCAGGACGAGCTGGACGAGATCGCCCAGGTGCGTCACCGCCGCCCCAACTGACCGGCAAGACTGACTAACGGACAAAAAAGGTCCCGGCCTTGAAGAAGACCGGGACCAATGAGTTCGTAGTTTCCCACCTACGAGGTTCCCCTGGCCGGAACGGCCGGGAGACATTGAGAGGGCGAGCGGGGAGGCCGCCTTCCTCTAGAAATTTTGCGTCCATCCGATATCGAAGCGCACCGAACGGCCCGGCTCGCTGACGCCGGCGAAGACGCGGTCATAGTCGTGATCCAGCAGGTTCTCGACGCCGGCATTCAGGCTCAGCCCGTGCTCGGCAAACGGCCGCCAGCGGGCATAGACATCCGTCACCACATAACCAGCGCGATGTTCGGCCGGATCCAGCGGTTCGTCATACTCACCGGCCGCTTCGATGCGGCCGCCCAGGATCAGGCGGTACTGGTCAAAGCTCCAGCGGCCATCGACGAACAGGCGCGTTGGCGCCAGCGAACCGATCGGATCGCCTGTCTCAGCATCCTTGCCATCGATCCCCGTCAGCGATGCGTCGAGCGAGAAGGGGCCTTCCGCGAAGCTCGCCTGGATTTCATAGCCCGACAGGTCTGCCGAACCCACATTGCTGCTCTGCGTCGTGCCGGCCGTACAGGGCAGGAAGGGCGGCGCGAAACAGCTGCCGTCGAAGGCGAAGTCAACCGAGAGGTCGATCAGGTTTTCCGCTTCGGTTTCATACCAGGAGGCGCGCAGGTCCAGCCGGTCGACACCGACCCGGTCCGCCAGGTCGATACCGACACCGATTTCCAGTGTTTCGGTTTCCTCGGGCAGCAGGTCCGGATTGGCGATGAAGTCGTTCGACACGAAGATCGGCGCGCCAAGGATCGGGTGCGGGAAGGAGAAGTGGGTGCCGTCCAGATAGAGCTCGTTGATGGACGGAGCCCGGAAGGCCTCGCCCCAGCTGACGAAGACGTTGAACGTATCGATCGGCGCATAGGTCAGGCCCAGACGCTGTGAAACGGCGTCGTTCGACACGGTGGCGCTGGACGGTGTCGAGGTCTCGAACTCGTCATAGCGCACGCCCGGCAGAACGATCATGCGGCCGGGCAGGCCGAAGGGCGCCGGACCGTCGAGTTCGAGCTGGACCCAGCCGGCCGTGAACTGGCTGTCGGCATCCGGCGCACCGCCCCGCGTGCCGTCCGGATCGTCGCTGTCAAAGCCGTCCTGACTGTCTTCATAGTATTCGCCGCCCACGGTCAGGCCGGCCTCATAGGCACCCAGGTTGAATTCGAAACGCTGGTCGCCGCGAATGCCGACGGTTTCCAGATCGCGGCGCAATTGCCGGCCGGACACCGTTTCGCGCTCATCGACCCCGGTCTCGTTGCGGTAGACCGTCAGTTCTAGGTCCAGCCAGTCGATCGTGCTCGGCGCGATTGCGGCGGTCAGGGTCAGATTGTCGGCCGTGATGTCCTTGTCGACGAGCGCGTTCAGCGAATCGACGCCGGCATTGCCCTGGCCGTTATTGGGCTCGGTGACATCGCCGGAGAAGCTCTGCCAGCTCAGCTCGGCACGCAGGCCGTCGCCGAAATCATTGCCGATCTTGATCAGGCTGGAGAAGGATTCGTCATCGGCCGGCAGGTCATTGCCGGACCCCAGGCTGATATCGCCGGAGGAGCGGGCGGAGACGGAGGCCAGGAAGTCCGCCGTGCCGGTGCGGCCATACACGCTGGCAGACCCGCGGGTCTCCTCGTCGACCGACCGGTAGCCGGCGCCGAGAGAGTAGCCCCAGCTTTCACCATCATCCAGCAGGTCATGGGCGTTGGCGGTGCGGAAGGAAACGACACCGCCGGACGCACCGGACCCATAGATCGCCGACGCCGGCCCCCGCACGGCTTCCACGCCAACCAGCAGGGCCGGGTCGATGAAGAAGACGCCGTCATGGCCGGAGGAGTAATTCTGCCGGGCGCCATCGAGCAGGAGCGTGGTGTTCTCGCGTCCCTGACCGCGCAGTGCGATCGTCTGGCCGGTGCGGCGCGGGCCGCCGGCAACGTCGAGGCCGGGCATGGAGCGCAGGAGGTCGTCGAGATCGGCCGGGCGCCGCAGGTCCAGTGCTTCCGCGTCGATGGAGGCCGTCATGCCGGGATAAACGAACGCGTCCAGCTTTGTGTAGGTCGCTTCGACCACGATGACATCGGCATCGTCATTCGTCGCATCCGCGTCCTGGGTCAGGCCCGGAGCGGTGAGGGCAAAGGCGGCAACGCCGGCAAGCAACACGGTTTTCATCTTCGATGTCCCTAAGTGCGAATGATTATCAGTTGCCCGTGTTCTGCCTCTTGCTTTTTGAGATTGCAAGTGAGAATTCTTCTTAGAAACACACGTGTGCCTTTCGGGGCACGTCTGATGGATGAGGGTTTTTATGAAGATCGCCTATCTTGCTGCCGTTGCGGCCGTACTGACCGCCGGCGGTTGCGCCACCACGAACACCGCAGCAGGCGGAGAGGCCGCGGCTGTCGAGCAACTGCCTGAACGCTCTCGCGCCCTTTACGAGCAGGACCGCGAGGCGATCCTGGCGATGCAGGGCGAATACGCGGTGACGTTCGACTTCCGTGAGACGGTGCCCGTGGCCGAAGGCTATGAACTGGCCGAGCCCAAGCTGACGCCGGCCCGTGAAGTCGTGATCGTCGTCGAGGATACCGGCGACTTCATCATGCTTCAGCACCTGCTGATCGTGGGGCCGGAGGAAGAGCCCTTCATCGTCAAGCACTGGCGCCAGGACTGGCGCTATGAGCCGGAAACCGTGCTGGCTTTCCAGGGGCATGACGACTGGACCGTCGAAGCGGTTCCCGCTGCCGAAGCCGCCGGCGCCTGGTCGCAGACCGTCTACCAGGTGGATGACAGCCCGCGCTACGCAGCGGTCGCGCCCTGGACCCATGATGCCGATGGCGTTTCGACCTGGGAGCCGCCGGTCTCCTGGCGCCCGCTGCCGCGCCGGGACGACACCACGCGTGACGATTATGACGTGATTGCCGCCGTGAACCGCCACACCGTCATGCCGTGGGGCTGGACCCATGAGCAGGACAATTCCAAGCTTGTCGTCGAGGAAGACGGCGCGGTGCACGAGCTGGTGCGCGAGATCGGCGTGAACACTTATCGCAATACCGATCTGAGCAATGACCAGGCCGCTCACGACTACTGGGCTGCGACCCGGGAATACTGGGAGCTGGTCCGGGGCTATTTCAACCATCTGGAGGCCAGCTCTCGGCGCTTCCATATCGAAGACGATGCCGAAGGAACCCAGCTCTACGGACCGGTGCTCGAGGCGGGCCAGCGCGTCCTGTTCGGTATTGCCACGACCGGCGAAGCCTACGCTGAAGCCGAGGCCCTGCTGGACAGCCAGATCACGGTCGTCGAATAAGCCCTACTGGGCGGCGACGATTTCACGCGGGAGACCCTGCTGGAAAGGCAGGGCAGCCGGCGGCACCGACTGACAGAACCGGACGAGCGCGTCACGCATCCAGCGTGTCGCGCCGTCCAGTTCGAAGCGGCGGTTCCAGTAGAGCGCGATCGGCACGCAGTCGATCTCGAAGGGCAGGGGGTAGGCGGTGATACCGCCTTCATCCACCATCTTCCTGGCGAGGCGGCCGGGCACAGTGGCGACCAGATCGGTCGTCCGCACCAGGTGCGCGACCGTGCCCATATGCTGTGTCGTCACGGCGACGCGGCGGCGATAACCCATCCGGGCCAGCGTCTCGTCAACGTGTGACTCCGAGTCGCCGCGCTGCGAGAAATTCACGTGCGCGAGATCTGCGAACAGCCCGATGTCCGGCATGGCACGGACCCGGGGGTGGTCCGTGCGCACCGTGAAGGCATGCAGGTCCTGCATCACCGTTTTGACCCCGAAGCGCTTGGCCGCCGGCGCTTCCTTGTGCAGCAAGAAATCGAGTTCGCCGGCGTCGAGCATGTCCAGCCCCTCGTCGAGATCGGGGGAACGCAGGCGCAGGTCGATCTGCGGCGCCTCGACCGCCATGTGGGCGATCAGGCCGGGCAGGATGAACAGGTCGAAATAGTCGGCACTGCCGATCCGGAACTCCCGCCGGCACAGGCGCGGATCGAAGGCGGGGCCGCTGTCCAGCGCCTGCTCGATATGCCGCAGCGCCTCGCGAACATCCTTGATGATCTCGACACAGCGTTCGGTGGGTTCGATACCCCGCGGCGAGCGCATGAAAAGCTGGTCGCCGAAGGCCGAGCGCAGGCGCGCCAGCGCATTCGACACGGTCGGTTGCGACACGTTCAGCCGCCGCGCCGCCCGCGTCACATTGCGTTCGTGCCAGAGCGCCTCGAAGGTGATCAGCAGATTCAGATCGACATGCTTGAGCGACATGATGGCCATCCTTTGCGCCTCTCGCTTCGCCCGGCCTCAGAAGTGCCGGGTCAGGCGAAGGGTGAGCGCATCGTCGCGGTCGGCCGGAAAAAGGGCGTCCCGTTCGTCCACATTGAGCGTAAACCGCCCTTCGAGTTCCAGGAATATATAGGAGCCGAAACGGCGCTCCGCTTCGATCAGGGCTGCGGTGGAGCCATTTTCCGTATCGATCACCGCCCCGCCGAGGATGGAGGTGTCGTTGATATCGTTCAGCGCCAGCCGTCCGCCCAGGAAGATATCATTGTCGAAAGCGGTCGGCGGCGCGATGGCGGGATCGCTGTCCCGTCCGTCGAGGTGATACTCCGCCAGCACGCCGAAATCGGCACCGGACGCCGTAATGCCGTAGAAAGTGTATTCCAGTCCGCCGGAAAACGCGCCGAATGTGTCGCCCTGTCCTTCACGGACAATCGCTTCCCCCTTCCACAGCCAGGGGCCCCGGGTCAGCTGCACATCGGTCGAGACCTGGGTGATGATCCGGTAGAGCGGATGCAGGCTGTCGCCGCTGTCCGATACGGTGAAAACAGGTTCCCGGTCGGTGCCGTGAAAGGCCGCCAGACCGAGATCCCAGTCTCCCAGAAAGTGGCTCCACCGCGCGGCGAGGTCGACATGGCGTTCCTCGTCGGCATGTTCATACAGCGGTGCTTGCGTCACCGGCAGCGGACCGCGCAGCCGTCCGTCGCGCCCCGGGAAGGTCCGTTCGCGGAAACCGGGCAGGAGGAAAAATTCCAGCCGCCCCCAGTCGCGCTGGCTCGTCAGGCGAAGGGCGGGCTGGCCCAGCTTGTCCTCGCCGTCGGAGTCCTCAACGAGATCGGTCTGGTTGATGATGTCCACCAGATGGCGTGACTCAGTGACACCCCAGAATACCTTTATGAGGCCGGTTTCGAGCGTGAATGTGTCACCTATGTAGCGGTAAAATCCCTCCCGCAGATCAGCATGGGTCCGCTCGTCATCGGTGCTGTCGATCCGCGCCCAGGGCACGACGACCAGCTGATGCCGGCGATCCTCGCTGCGCCAGCGGAAATCGCCTTCCAGGATGATCGACGACTGCACATCGTCCGACTGTCCGGGCCAGGCCGGATCGTCCAGGAAGATACGGGTCTCGACCCCGGCCGACCCGCCGATATCCCAGTCCTGGGCGTGGGCGGTGGCGTGGGCCAGGCCGATAACGGCTGCAAGGATCAGCGCGGGCAGAACAAGCGAGCGCAGGGTTCGCAGGGAAGGAAGCATCGGAGGGTCTCGTTGACAGGAAAGCGCCGCAGCTGCGCCCGTTGGGCATTGGCGCAGCTGCGGCAGGGCACGGGTCCGGGTGAACCGCCGGACCCCGTGCGGTCGGGGTCAGTACTGGCGTTCCAGAACGCCGCGCACGAAATCATTGTCGGAAAGGCCGACGTCGAATTCGTAGTCGCTGTAGACCAGCTCGGTGGACTTGCCGGTCTGGTGATTGGTCATCGTCAGGGCGTGTGCCCGCCAGATACCGTCGCCGTATTCGCGGTAGTCAGTCAGGTCGAGCGTCTTGAGGAGATCGCCGCGGCGGTCGAAAAACTCGATCCGCCGGATCTGGTAGATGTCCTGGTCGATATAGGAGACCTGGCGCGAATAGCCGGAATTTTCGTAGCGCGGGAAACGCTCGACGACATCGACCGTCATCGTCTCGCCGCCGATCTCGACATCACCGGACGAGACGTAGTTGTGCTCGTATTTGTTCAGCTCGACCGCCGTGAAGTCCTCGAACGCGAACTCGGACCCGACAAACGGGCCGGACTTGTTGGCCGAGGAGATACGGCGCACGCGTGCCAGCGCCGGCAGGTAGAGCCACTGATCGTCCGGTTCGAGAATTCGGGCATGCGAGAGAAGCGCCGTTCCCTCGACGTCCGCCGGCGTGTGGAACACCACGACCGACTTGTCGCCGACCGTATTGTCCGCACGCTCCAGCGTCTGGAAGCTCAGCTCGCGGCTGGTTTCCTGGCCCGCAGCATTGCGCAGCACCATGCGGGCCTCCACACGGCTGTCGCCGAAGCCATTGTCGGAATTGTCCGACCGCATGGCGATCTCATAGCCCTGCCGCTCGCTGTCGCTGTCGACCCAGTCGGGCAGGTCGATATCCTGCGCGATCGCGGAAGGAGTGGCGATGACGGCGAAGGCCGCCGTCGCCAGAAGGGCGTTACGCCACAGGTTGGTAGTCAGGGTCTTCATTGGACTTTTCTCCGGATTGGGTCTTGGGGGCGGTCAGCTTGGACAGCTCGACCAACAGGGCCGGCAGGAGCAGGAAATCGAGCACCAGGGCGAAGACGATCGCCAGGGCGGTCAGGAGTCCCATGTCGGCGTTCAGTTTGAAGGTGGACATGGCGAGCACGGCGAAGCCGGCCGCCAGGATGATGGTGTTGATCACCACCGCCATGCCGACAGTCTCGAAGGCATAGCGGATGGCCTCGGCGGTCGAGGCGCCGCGTTCCATACGGGCCCGCCGGTACTTTGTGAGGAAGTGGACAGTGTCGTCGACGACGATGCCAAGCGAGACCGCACCGACGGCTGCGACCGAGAAGCCCACCGTACCCACCAGCAACGCCCAGGTCCCGAATGTCGTGAGAATGGGCAGTGTGTTGGGGATGAGGCTCAGCAGGCCGAGGCGGAAGGAACGCAGTGCCATCACCATGACCAGGCCGATGGCCAGGATGGCGATGATATTGCCCGAGATCATCGAGTTGACGTTCCGCTCGGCGACATAGGCAAACATCACCTGCGCACCGGTTGCGGATGTATGCATGTAGTCCGGCGTGTTCTCGGCGAGCCAGGCTTCGGCCGCGTCGAGGAAGTCCTTGGTCTCCCGCGTCGTGACATTGTCCAGCGTCACCGTCATGCGGGTGGCCGACTTGTCGATATTGATGCGGTCGTTGAGATCCAGGCCGTAGGGTAGGGAGAGTTCGTAGAGCAGCAAGTATTGCGCTGCGAGGCTGCGGTCGTCCGGGATGCGGAAATAGGCCGGATCGTCCTCGTGCATGTTGCGGTTCAGGCGCCGCATGATGTCGGTGATGGAGTAGACGTGGGTCACACCATCCTGCTGCCGCGCCCAGCTGGCGAAGGCATCGAGCCGTTCAAGATAGACCGGATCCGACACGCCGCCGGCGCCGTCGGCCGGGACCGAGAACTCGATCGGATAGAGGCCGAAATACTCCAGCGCCGTGTCATTGTCCTGACGGACTTCGAGGGAGGGCGAGAAGTAGTTCACCCACTGATCGTTGAACTCGATCGTCGGGATCAGTGCGATGAGTGCTGCGCTGGCTGCCGAAGACGCGATCAGCACACCCCGGCTGTGCCGGGTCACGAAGCCGGCCAGCTGGCCCATGCGGGCTGTCGCGTCCTTGCCGTCGGATTTGCGCGGAGCGGCTTTCATCGGCAGCACGCTGACGATGGCCGGCAGGAAGGTGATCGAAAGCAGCCAGGCAGCGGCGATGCCGATCGCGGTCATCGTGCCGAGATGTCCGAAGGGCGGTGCATCGGACAGGTTCAGCGCCATGAAGCCGATGATGGTCGTCAGCGAGGTGATCGTGACGGCGAGGAAGTTGATCCGAACGGCGTCCACGATGGCGTCGCGCTTGGGCAGACCGTCACGCATGCGCTGACGCATCGACATGAGAATGTGGATCGAGTCCGCGATGGCGAGTGTCAGGACGATGGTCGGCGCGGACGCCGAGACCGGCGTCAGTCCTATCGCCAGGAAGCCGGCCGACCCCATCGACACGATCGAGGAGAACAGGATCAGGAACAGCGTTGCGACGGTGCCGCTGACCGACCGGATCGCGACCATCATGATGGCCAGCAGAACGAGGTACATCAGCGGAATCAGCTTCGCCATGTCGCCCATCCCGGACTCCATGAAGGCGTTGTTCATCATGGAGACGCCTGAGAGGGCGATGTCGATGTCCGGATAGTCCGCCTCGATCCGGTCGCGCAGTGCACGAACGACGGCGACGGCCTCGGGCACTTCCATCGCGCTCTCTTCGGGGTATTGGAGCACGATGTTGATCGCGGTGACGCTGGCGTCCTCGGTGATCAGCTGGTTGCGCAGAAGCGGCTCGTTGAGCGCGACAGCGCTGCGCTCTGAGAGCTCGGTATCACTGAGGGCATGCGCGTCGCGAACCAGGTCCTCGACAATCAGATTGTCGCCGTCGGCCCAAGTGTGCTGGAAGTTTGTGATGGAATCGACGCGGATCGCATACGGCACCTGCCACCCGGCTTCGGTGATCTCTTCGACCGCGGCGAGGGTTGTCTGGCTGAAGACATTGCCGTCGGCCGGCCGGACCACAATCAGGAAGTTGTCGTTCTTGGTATAGGTGGCCTGGAAGTTTTCGAAGGCAGCCAGTTCCGGATTTTCGTCCGAGAAGAAGGCCCGGTAGTTGGTGTCGAAGGCCAGGCGCGGCATGCCCATGGCAAAGCCGACCGTAGCCAGGATTGTGGCGAGGATGACAATCCAGCGCCAGCGGATCATGGCTTCGGCAAGAGCCGTCGCAAACATGTCCGTGCGATTTCTGATAGCGCCCATTTCGGGTCCTTTCGCGCATGCGGTCTCGTGCCGGGGCCGCGCTGGACGACCCGGCGGGACGCCCGGGCGTCCGTGGTCAGTGTTTCGATTTGGTGGGGGCGGCCCACAGGGGCCGGGGCCGTCAGGCCGGTTTGGCAGTTCTCATCGCATTTCCCTCGTCTTGGCGGCCAGGCGGCTGGCTGCGGGACAGATGGGACAGGCGGCGGCATTCCGCCAATTGATGAGGCGAATATCGCTTATCGGATATTTGAATAATGGTGCGCGAAGGTGCGGGGTGGCTTATTTGCGCCCGTATTTCCGCTTCACCCAGAAAATGCCGCCGATGGCGATCATGTACAGGGCAAGGCGGAGCAGAACGACGATACCGCCGCGTTCGTCGAGCCTGGAAATCGCGAAATCAAAAGCGAAGTCAGGCGGAACGCCGGTCGCCCAGCGGTAGAAGAAGGGCGCTGCCGCGTCAGCGAAGAAGGCAATGGCTGCTGCCGCCGGCCATTGCGGCCATTTGCGCATGATCAGCGCCGCCACCAATGACAGGACAATCAGCAGCCACCAGTCAAAACCGGTAAAGCCGGAGGCCAGCCGGTCTCCAAACGTCTCGTACATCCCCAAGCGCTCCCCTACGCTTACGTCCGGGAGACAGTTTAGGCCGCTTCTTTGCCGCGCGCGAGTGATCCTGCAAGTGCTTGCAGATCCTTGGCTGCATCGCAGGCGGGAGCCCGAACCGACACGCAGGTCTGATTGCGGATTGCCGCGGGCACATTGACGTCCCGCCGCACGATGCCGGCCAGTGTCGGCGTGAAGCTGAGGAAGGCCTCGCAGGTCTTCTTAAAGGCGCCGAAAGCTTCGCGTGCCGTGGTCATGTCGGGCGCGTTGTTGACGACGACCAGCGGCGCGGCTCCGTCGTCGTGCAGGCGCAGCGTTTTCACAAAGGCGTAGGCATCGGTCAGCGAGGTGGGTTCGTCATTGATGACGATCACCACATCGTCCGCCGTCAGCGCCAGTCGCACGGTCGCGCGGTCGGCGCCGGCGGCGAGATCCAGGATGGCGCGATCATAGGAGAGGGCGAGTGCGGCGACGCCCGAGGCCAGCTTGGTCAGGCCCGGCCCGGCCAGATTGGCCAGAGCGCCGGAGCCGGAGCGGCCGGAGATCACATCGAAGCCGCCGCGCTTCTGGGAACCGCCGAAGGCCGGGCCCACCGCGTCGGTCAGGGAAACCTTGCCGTTGAGCACGCTGGTGATGTCCGCGGCGGGCTGGAGGCCCAGCTGGACGTCGATATTCGCCATGCCCAGATCGCCATCGACGAGCAGGACCCGTTCGCCCATCTGCGAGAAGGCATGGGCCATACCGATCGCGGACGCGGTCTTGCCGACCCCGCCCTTGCCGGAGGCAATGGCCAGGATACGGCCGGCGGAGCGGTCTTGCGGTGCGGATGCGAGCTTCATTGGTCCGCCTCTTCAAACGGCGTGTCACGGTCTTCGATGAGAACCCGGGCCAGGCGCAAGGGCGTGGCCGGGGCCAGTCCGCCCCCGATGAAGGGGGTGGACGAGATCTGCGCAAAGGCCAGCCCGGTTTCGCCAACGCCCAGGATCGCACCAAGGCGCCGGCTGGTATCGAGCTTGACCGGGATGCAGCGGCTGGCGCCGATCGAGGCGAACAGCGATGCGGCATCCTCGGCGTCTTCGGGGGTCAGCCCGGCATCGAAGACATAGATGATTTCAGCCCCGGCAGAGTCGGCGAAAGCGAGCGTCATGTCCAGATCGTCCAGCTCGAACGGGTTCACCGCCGGGCTGTCGATCAGGACGGGGCCTTCAATGTCGGCGACCGCATCGATCATTTCACGCGGATCGTCGGCGGTGAGGAATTCGGCACCCATCCGCTTGGCCAGGGCCCGCAGCCGCTCGTCGGCGCCGGCGCGCTCGCCGTCGCACGAGATCAGGGTGGGCTTGGCGCCGGCGGTTATCGCGCGTGCCGCTGTTTTTGCGAGCGCTGACGTCTTGCCGACACCTGGTGTGCCGGCGAACAAGAGGGCATGCTCGGGCACGGCCGGCAGCGGCTGGAAGGTGTAGCGGCTCTCGATCGCGTGGGCGAGGCGGGCGACGGCCTGACCGTCCGACAGATCGTGGGCCGCGCGGATCAGGGCCTGGGCGGCGCTGCCCGGCGTGCGGTGGAACCCGAGCGCCCGGATCACGCGATCCAGATCGCTGTCCTCACGCATCCCGCGTTCGATCTCGGCTTCGGCATGTAGCCGCTCGGCGCGCTCGCGTACCGGCTCGGCCGGTTCGCGGACATAGGCCGTCTCGGCGGCAGCACGCACCTGCACACCGCCGCCGGGCGCGTCGGATGTCGCAATGATCACCGCATCCGGACCCATTTCACGGCGTACGTCGGCCATGGCCTGGGTCAGGGACGGGGCAGAGAAGGTTTTCAGGCGCATGGTTGGTTCAGTTCACACGGGGTTCCGGCCGGTCAGCCGACATGGCCCAGGGTCTTCAGACGTGCGCTGGGGTGGATCTCGTTCTGCGATATCACCACCGTTTGCGGGCGGAAACGTTCCACCAGGGAGCGCACATACGGACGAATCATCGGGCTCGTCAGCAGTACAGGAACCTGACCCTGTGCTGATGCGGTTTCAAAAGAGTTTCTGATCGCAGCGACGAAATCGTGCAGCTTCGAGGGGGCGAGCGCAAGCTGCTTGCGGTCGCCTTCGCCGATCAGCGACTCCATGAAAGCCTGTTCCCACTGCGGACCGAGGGCCAGAACCGGCAGGTTGCCGTCGAAGGATTTGTTGGCGTGACAGATCTGCCGGGCCAGGCGCGTGCGGACATGCTCGACGATCGCATCGAGATGCTGGGTCGTGGCGCTGGCTTCGGCGATGCCTTCCATGATCGTGGACAGGTCGCGGATGGAGACACGCTCGCGGATCAGCGACTGCAGGACACGCTGGATGCCGGCGCGGCTGATCTGGGCCGGCGCGATATCGTCGACCAGCTTCTTGTGTTCCTTCGACAGCTTGTCGATCAGCTTCTCGACTTCGGCATAGGACAGCAGGTCCGCCATGTTCTCGCGCAACTGCTCGGTCAGGTGCGTCACCAGGACGGCAGCCGGCTCGACAATCGTATAGCCGCGGAAGGTCGCTTCCTCGCGCATGCCCTCGTCGATCCAGGTCGCCGGCAGGCCGAAAGTGGGCTCCTTCACGTGATCGCCGGGCATGTCGATTGGCAGGCCTGCGGGATCCATCACCAGGAGCTTGTGCAGGCGCAGCTCGCCGCGGCCGGCTTCCAGCTCCTTGATGCGGATCGTGTACTCGTTATTGCCCAGCGCCATGTTGTCGACGATGCGGACCGCCGGCGTGACGAAGCCCATTTCCTCGGCCAGCGAGCGGCGCAGTGCCTTGATCTGGTCGGTCAGCTTGCGGCCGTCGACATCATTGATCAGTGGCAGCAGGCCATAGCCCAGCTCGATCTTCAGCTCGTCGATGGCCAGACTTTCCTCGATGGGCGCATCGCCGCTGGACTTGCTGGCGGCCTCTTCGGCGACCTTTCCGGCTTTTGCCTCTTCCTCTTCTCGCGCCTTGCGTTCGGCCACATCGCGATTCATCCAGGCGAGGGAGCCGGCGCCGGCCGCCATCAGGGCGAAGGGCAGGAAGGGCATGCCCGGCAGGATGCCGACCATCAGGGCGACGCCGGAAACCAGGCCCAGGCCTTGCGGATTGGCCGTCAGCTGACCGAACACGGCCTTGTCGGCTTCACCGTCCACACCGGCTTTGGAGACCAGCAGGCCCGCGGCCACGGAAATGATCAGGGCGGGGATCTGGGAGACCAGACCGTCACCGATCGTCAGGGTGGAGTAGGCGCTGGCGGCGTCCGGGAAGGACATGCCCGACTGCACGACACCGATGATGATGCCGCCGATCAGGTTGATCGCCGTGATCATCAGGCCGGCCATGGCATCGCCGCGCACGAATTTCGAGGCACCGTCCATGGCGCCGAAGAAATTGCTCTCGCCTTCCAGCTCGGAGCGCCGCTTGCGGGCCTCGTCTTCATTGATGAGGCCGGCCGACAGATCGGCGTCGATCGCCATCTGCTTGCCGGGCATGGCGTCGAGGGTGAAGCGGGCCGCGACTTCCGCGATCCGGCCGGAACCCTTGGTGATGACGACGAAGTTCACGATCACCAGGATCGAGAACACGATCACGCCGATGACGACATTGCCCTGCATGACGAAGGCGCCGAAGGCCTCGATCACCTCGCCGGCCGCGTTGGTGCCTTCATGGCCGCGCGACAGGATGAGGCGCGTCGAGGCGATATTCAGGCCCAGACGCAAGAGGGTGGTGATCAGCAGCACAGCCGGAAAGGCCGAGAATTCCAGCGGCTTCTTGATGAAGAGTGCGGTCATCAACACCAGCACCGACACCGAGATGGAGATGGCCAGCGAGAAGTCCAGCAGCATGCGGGGCATGGGCAGGAGCAGCATCACCAGGATGGCGAGAATGCCCACGGCCAGCGCCACGTCGCCGCGCATGACGCGGTTCAGGAAGGCGCGGGTATCAAATCCGCCCGCATTGGATGCGGCGGTTTCGGATGCTGCGGTGTCGACCACGATCTAGTCCAATCAGGCTACGGAGGCGCCGGTTACGGGCTGGTTGGGTGCGGGAATATCCACGCCCTGGTCCGAGTAGAGTTTCAGCTTGTTGCGCAGGGTGCGGATCGAGATGCCGAGAATGTTGGCGGCATGGGTCCGGTTGCCCAGGCAATGGTCGAGCGTGTTGAGGATCAGGTCCTGTTCCACCTCGGCCACGGTGCGGCCGATCATGTCGGTCTGCACAGATTGCGCGGCATCGGCCGCCTGGCGGGCGACACTGTTGCCCGAACCGGTGAAGGCCGAACCGTCCGGCATGCGGATCGCGTCCGGCGTGATCTCGCGGCCGGATGCCAGCAGCACCGCGCGGTGCATGGCGTTTTCCAGTTCGCGGACGTTGCCGGTCCATTCGCGGGCCAGGAGCTGTGTCTTGGCAGCCTCGGAGATCGGCCGCTCCTCGATCGCATTGGCGGTGGCATACTTCTTGGTGAAGTGCTCGGCCAGGGCCAGGATGTCGGCCGGGCGCTCGCGCAGCGGCGGCAGCGCCAGGTTGACGACGTTCAGGCGGAACAGCAGGTCTTCGCGGAAGATGCCCTCGGCCACGGCCTTGCGCAGGTCGCGGTTCGAGGTCGCCAGGATGCGGATGTTCACCTTGACCGGCTTGGTGCCGCCGACCCGGTCGATCTCGCGCTCCTGGATGGCGCGCAGCAGCTTGGCCTGCAGGCGGATGTCCATCTCGGAGATTTCGTCCAGCAGCAGCGTGCCGCCATCGGCTTCCTCGAACTTGCCCACGCGGCGGGCAATCGCGCCGGTGAAGGCGCCTTTCTCGTGACCGAAGAGTTCCGATTCCAGGAGGTTTTCCGGAATCGCGGCGCAGTTGACGGAGACGAAGGGGGCCGAAGCGCGCTTGGACTTGGAGTGGACGTAGCGCGCCATCACTTCCTTGCCGGAGCCGCTTTCACCTGTGATGAGGACGGAGGCGTCGGAGGCGGCGATACGGTCGGCGAGCTGGATGACGGCCTGCATGGACGGGTCGCGGGCGATCATCGGACGTTCGTCATCGGCGATGGCTTGCAGGACGGCAGCGATCAGGTCGGCGTCCGGCGGCATCGGGATGAATTCCTTGGCGCCGGCGCGGATCGCGGCCGCGGCGGCTTCCGGGCGGACATTGACGCCGCAGGCGACGACCGGCACGGTGATGCGCTCGGCCTCGTTGGCGGCGATCAGGGCCTGGACGTCCAGCGACAGGTCGACCATGAGCAGGTCGGCGCCGCGCCCGGCGCGCAGGTGCGCGGTGGCCTGTTCGATCGTGTCGACCTGGGAGACCTTGGCGCCCCGGTCCAGGGCGATCTTGGTGGCGGTGTGCAATTGTCCGCCGAGGCTGCCAACTATCAGAATGCGCATGGTGTTACTCCGTCCTCAGGCGGCCTAGGCCGCGTCCCCGTCCTTGATGATTTCCGTCATGGTCACGCCGAGCCGGTCGTCGACCACGACGACTTCGCCGCGGGCCACCAGCCGGTTGTTGACGTAGATGTCGATCGCTTCGCCGATCTTGCGGTCCAGCTCGACCACCGATCCGGAGGTGAGCTTGAGAAGCGAGTTCACGTCGATATGGGCCTTGCCCAGCACCGCCGAGATGTTGACCGGGACATCGAAAACCGGCGCCAGATCGGCGGCGTTTTTCGCATCGTCTTCCAGCATCTGGTCGGCTTTCGGCGCGGGCGCCGTCGCCGGTACCTGCTGCGCGTCATTGCCCAGATCGGGCAGGTCGAAATTGTTTTCGTCAGCCATTCTGGCCTCCTTCAAGCAGCAGACGCGCCGGCCGATTGGCCGGTAACGCCGTCGGTGCTGTCATCTTCACTGGGGCCGGCCGCGAGCCAGCGGGCCACCACATCGTTGAGCCGCGCTTCGATTTCCTCGGCGCTGCGCTGGACCGCGCCGGCGCCCCATTCCATGCGGACATCGGCGCCACGCATGCCGGCATCGCCGCGCACCGAGATCGCGCCTTCAAAGCCCGCGTCGCGGGCGGTCGCTTCGAGGCGATCCGACAGGTCCTCGACGAGTTCGGCCGCACAACGCACGGACAGGCGCGGCTCGGACCGCAGATCCTTGACGGTTTCACGCGCCAGGCTGTCGATGGTCTCAAGCGGGTAAGCCGACAGGGCTTCACCGGCGATCTTGCGGGCAGCTGCTACGGCCAGGCCGGCAGCTTCATGGCGCAGGGCCTCCGATTCATGGGCCAGACGCGACAGGATCAGCTGCATCTGGGAGGCGATGGCCTGCAGCGCGTCGGCGCAGCGGCCTTCTTCCATCTCGCGGCCTTCCTCGACGCCCCACATGCGGGCCGCGTCGACATCGTCCTGGGTGAAGAATCGCTTGTAGCTTTCTCCTTCGCGCAGGATTTCGCCATTGCGGTCGAACTCGGTATCGAAGTCGAATTTGACAGGATTCATCGTTCGTCCGCTCCCTAGTAGATCAGTTCATCGTCGGCGCCGCCGTCGGCGAGCATGATCTCGCCCTTGGCCGCCAGATCCTTGGCCACCGAGACGATGGCCTGTTGTGCCTGGTCCACGTCTTTCAGGCGCACCGGACCCATTGCCCCCATGTCTTCGCGCATGATCTTCGCGGCGCGTTCGGACATGTTGGAGAAAAACAGGTCGCGCAGGCTGTCGGACGCGCCTTTCAGCGCCAGGCCCAACTGGTCCTTGTCGATCGAACGCATGAGCGTCTGGATACCGCCCGGGTCCAGCTTGGACAGGTCTTCGAAGACAAACATCAGCGAGCGGATCTTCTCAGCGCTCTCGCGATTGCGTTCTTCCAGGGCCGCGAGGAAGCGGTTTTCCGTCTGACGGTCGAAATTGTTGAAGATCGACGCCATCATCTCGTGGCTGTCATGCTTGGAGGTGCGCGCCAGGTTGGACATGAATTCGGTGCGCAGCGTTTCCTCGATCCGGTCGAGAATCTCGCGCTGCACCGGCTCCATGCGCAGCATCCGGGTCACCACTTCCAGGGCAAAGTCTTCCGGCAGGGCGGCCAGAACGCGCGACGCATGCTCGGACTTCACCTTGGACAGCACGACGGCGACGGTTTGCGGGTATTCGTTCTTCAGGTAGTTCGCCAGAACCACCTCGTTCACATTGCCCAGCTTGTCCCACATGGTCCGGCCGGCCGGACCACGCAGCTCTTCCATGATCGCCTCGACCTTTTCGCCGGGCAGGAAAGAGGTCAGCAGCCGCTGGGTGGCCTCGAACGAGCCCATCAGCGAGCCGGTGGAGGACATCTGGCCGACGAAGTCGACGATCAGTTTTTCCACGGCGCTCGACGTGACGGTGCCCAGATTGGACATCGCTTGGGAAACCTCGCGGATTTCCTCTTCGTCGAGGTGCTGCCAGATCGACTCGCCCTCGTCGCCGAGCGCCAGCAGCATCACGGCAGCCTTTTCCGGGCCGGTGAGTCTGGCGGGATCTTCTATGGCGCGCTTCTCAGACATGGCCGGGCTTACCCTTCATGCAGCCAGGAACGGAGGATCGCGATCGATTCCTCGGGATGGGATTCAACGATGTTGGCGACTTTCTTCAGCGAGGACGCCTTCACCTGGCCGTCGATCTTCTCGATATCGATCGAGTCGTTGCCGCCGCTTGCGGGAAGGGCTGCCGGACGTTCGCCCTGGGCCGGCAGTGCCATTGGCGTCGGTCCGGCGTCGGCGCCGGCCGCAGCCAGGGCCAGGCCTTGCGGCATGGCCACGCCGCTGGCGCCTTTGACCAGGGGGCGCGCAACCAGGAAGATGATCAGCAGGGCCGTCACGAACAGGACGATGATTTCCGCGACCCGCATGATATCGGCTTTCGACAGGGACAGCGGGCTGCTTGCGGGCGTGCCCAGCAGCGGGTCGGCACGGGCGAATTCGATCTGGCGAACCGTAAGGGCATCACCCCGATCATCGCTGAAGCCCATGGCCGAGCGGACGAGGGCCTCGATCTGCTCGATCTGGGCCTGCGGGCGTTCGCGCCAAACCGTGGTGCCATCTTCCTGCACTTCAACGATACCGTCGACGGCAACGGCGACAGACAGGCGTTCGATGGCGCCGGCTTCGACAACTTCGGTCCGCGTGGTGCTGGACAGGGCGTAGTTGACGGTTTCGCTGGACGTCTCGCGATTGGCGACATTGCTAGCGCCTTCGGTCTCGCCATTGGCGCCGTCGGGCAGGTTTTCGGAGGCCGAGACACGGTTGCCGGATCCTTCGCGATCGCTGGAGACGTCTTCGGAACGCTCGCGCGACAGCAGGACAGAACCTTCCGGATCATACGTTTCGGAGCTTTGCGTCACGCTCTGACGGTTCAGGTCGGCCGTCACCTGGACGCGAGCCGCGCCGGAGCCGACAACGCCTTCGACAATGTCCAGAATGTTGCGGCGCAGTTCGGCTTCAACTTCTCCGCGGCGTTCGTCCATGAAGACCGCACCGGCATTTTCGCCATCGACTGTGCCGGCCAGCTGGCGTCCGCGATCGTCGGCCAGGGCAACCCGCCCGGGCTCGAGGCCGGCACCGGAGGCGACGATATTGCGAATCACGCGGATCTGTTCGGCGTTCAGACGCTGACCGGTGGAGACCGTAACGGCGGCCGTCGGCTCTTGCTGGTCGCGGGCAAACAGGCGGCGCTCGGGCAGGTTCAGGTGCACCCGCGCACTGTCGACAAAGGCCATGGACTGGATCGTGCGCGCCAGCTCGCCTTCCAGCGCGCGTTTGGCGTTCAGGTTCTGGACAAAACTGGTCTGGCCGAAATTGTCCTGGCGGTCGAAAATCTCGTAGCCGACCGAGGCGCCGGACAGGGGGCCGGAGGACGCGACCCGCACGCGGGCCTCGTCAACCTGGGCCGTGTCGACATAGATGGCGGTGCCGCCTTCACGGATTTCATAGGCGATGTTCGCCTGGTCGAGCAGTTGGCTGGTGGATGCTGCTTCCGCCGGGTCGAGACCCGAATACAGGAGCGACTGGCTGCCACCGCCAACGGCGCCGGAAAAATAGACAAGCGCCGCGGCCACACCCACGGCGAGACCGAAGATGGCGGTCAGGCGCCCGGCGCCAAAAGCCTTGAACTGGTCGAGTAGAGCGTTCACGGAGAATCCTGCCTTACGTCCCTGCTTCATCAGCGAAGCACTGGGCAGAATTTTCCTACCGGTCTCGTAAACGAGGGTTTAATGACGCTTAATAGGAAATGCACTCCACCCGTCGAGACCAGGCAGAGTACACAATCACGATGTGCAATTGACATGTTGAACGGCGACCCGGGGGGAAGGGCCGCCGTTCGGAAACGCTAGTTAAAGGGGGGACAACTAGCGATACTGTTGCAGGCGCGTCGTGCGCAGCCCGGCCAGTCCATGCTTGTCGATGGAACGCTGCCAGCCCAGGAATTCCTCGACCGTCAGCGAATAGCGTGCACATGCGTCCTCGAGCGAAAGCAGGCCACCTCTCACGGCCGCGACCACTTCAGCCTTGCGACGAACGACCCAGCGCTGGGTGCTCGGCTTGGGCAGGTCCGCCAGGGTGAGAGGGCTACCATCCGGTCCAATGACATAATTTTCTTTTTTAAGGCGCGGCTGCATGTCCGACCCCCGTTGTTCTTGTTTGTAGGGTCACCCTACACAGCGCCCTTTAACATCCACCTAAACCGCTGGGTAAATTTGTGTTTAAGGCACTCGATAGAATTTGTGTCGAATTGGCTGCCCGCGGCATGCCCCTCAGGCGGCAAAAAGAGAAGGGGGCGCCCGAGGCGCCCCCTTCAGACCATTCTGGGGATCAGAGCGGCCTCTAGCGCTTCATCCGGATCGCCTCGTCCAGCATCTCGTCAGCCGTGGTGATGATCTTCGACGATGCGGAGTAGGCGCGCTGAGTCGTGATCAGGCTGGTGAACTCGGTTGCCAGATCGACGTTGGAGCTTTCCAGCGTCGAGGAGGCGATATTGCCGGCCGTTCCCAGACCCGGACGCGTCAGGGTGTAGGCTCCGGATTCGGGAGTAACGGTAAATGTGCCGCCGGACTGCGCTTCCAGTCCATCCGGATTCGTGAAGGTCGCGACCGGAATCTGGTAGATCTTGCGGACGATCCCGTTTGTGAACTTTGCGAAGACGAAGCCGTCCTCGTCCACATCGACACTGGCGAAGTTCCCGAATGCAGAGCCGTTCACATTGGTCGAACCCAGGTTGGACGGGCTGTCATACTGGGTGAAGCCGCCGGCCGAGTTCGCGCCACCGAAATCCAGGGCGATGGACTGGGCGTCGATACCGGTCGATGCCGCCCACTGGAATTGGTTGGCACCGAGGGCTGCGACGTTGCTCGATGCCAGGAAGTCGAGCGAGGTCGGCAGCGTGGTATTGGCGACGTCAAGGCGGCCATTCTCGTCAAACGCAACTGTGCCCGTCAGCAGCTGGCCGTCGACAAGGCCGGCGCCGGTCGTCACGTCGGAGGCCGGCGACATGTGAACTTCGGCATGCCATTCATTCGTCGTTGCGCTTTTCAGCATGGAGATGGTCAGCGTGCGGACGCCGCCAACACTGTCATAGAAGGGAATGGAGCGCTGGAAGTCCGGCGTGACATTACCCGATGCCATGTTGTTGGCGCTGACTGTCGGGTCGTAGGTCGCTTCGTCTGCTGAAACGGCCTGGCGCTGGTAGAGGTTGGCGTTGAATGACATCGTCGTCGATGCTTCAGCGGCCCCCCCCGATGGATGACAGGTTGATTGTCTCCAGATTGTTCAGATCCGACGGGTTGGCTGTCACCGAGCCGTCTGACGCGACGGGCCAGCCAGCCAGATACATGCCGGCGTCATTCTTCAGATAACCATTTTCGTCCGGCAGGAAACGGCCAGATCGGGTAAACGCAACCGTATCGTTCGAGTCGGCATTCGGGGTTTCGCGCACCACGAAGAAGCCGCGGCCGGCGATGGCCAGGTCGGTGCTGGTGGTGCCGGGCTGCAGCAGGCCGCCTTCGGAAATCGCCAGACGTGCAACCGAATTCACGCCGGCTGCGGTATAGCGCGAGCTGGCAGAGTTGCCGCCACCATCATAAAGCGGCGTGAACACGGAATTGGCGCGCTTGTAGCCGATCGTGTTGACGTTGGAGATGTTGTCCGAAATCGCGGCAAGCGCGCTTGAATTGGCAATGAGGCCGGAAGCGCCGGCCAAAAGCGCGGAATTGATGCTCATAGTGCATGCTCCTTGCGTACTTGGTTCTTGTTTGGAGCTTTCTGCTGCGTTGGTTGGGGCTGCCTTCTGGCGGCCCGTCAGGCCGGCGGGCCTGCTCTATTCAGTCGGTTCCAGATAGGGATTGTCCTCGACACCTCCCGCCCCGGCTTCACGAACGGCCAGGATGGAGGAGAGCGGGACGCTGATATTGCCCATCTGGACGATCACTTCGCTACCGGACATGTCGACACCCGTTACACGGCCCGATGCGCGGATTTCGGCGGTGATGCTTTCGCCATCGGCATTCGTGGCGATCACGTCCAGCGTGTAGACGCCTTCTTCCAGATCGGCACCGTTTTCGCTCTTGCCGTCCCATTCGAATTCGTGGGAACCGGCCGTCACTTCGCCGGTCGAGCGGGCAACGATACGTTCGCCCTGTTTGACGACCAGCGTCACGGACTCGGCGTCGTCGGGCAGGATGTACTCCCAGTTGGCGCTGCCATTTTCCATGTAGGCCATAGGTGTGTCGGCCATGGCGACACGGCCGATATAGCCGACCGAGTTCGCCTGGGCGGCGGCCGATTGCAGGATCAGCAGGCTCTCCAGATTCTGGTTCTGGGCGATCTGCTGTTCCACGCTCGAGAAATCGACCAGCTGGTTCACGAACTGGGTTGAATCCAGCGGATTCAGCGGATCCTGGTTCTTCATCTGCTCGGTGAGCAGGGTGAGGAACATCTCGAAATTGTCGGCGAGGCCTGTGCGCGAATTGACAAGCGAAGGGCTTGACTGGGTCGCACTCGTGACTTCGGTCATTCTCGCGTCTCCCTTACACCCGCATGTCCACGCCGCTCCGGCGGGACAGCAGGAAACCGTATTTCGATTGCTGGACGATCGGCGCCGTGGCCTCGTCGGTCAGCCCGATCTCGCCGCCTTCGGCAAAGATCGGCATGGTGGTTGCCGACGGGTCGCGCTGCGAACCCGGCGTGTCACCGCCTTCATCGCGCAGCTGGAATGTCAGACCCTCTTCGGCCAGTTCCAGGCCTGCCTCATTGAGGCTGCGTTCCAGATCCCGCGCGGCGCGTTGCAGTTCCGCAAGCGTTTCAGGGCGTTCCGCGGATAGAACAGCGTGGACGCGATTGTCGGCCCGCAGTTCCAGGCGCACATCCACCTTGCCGAGCTCGGCTGGGTCGAGACGGATGTCGAAGACGCGCTGGCCATTGTTGAACTGGCGCGTGATCTGTCCGGCCAGGTGCTGGGCCGTGTGTGGAGCAAAGCGCGGCAGATTGGCGCCGGCCCGATCGACGGGCCCGCGGACATCGCCGGTCCGGTTCAGCTGGATCTCGGCATCGGACTGCGCGGCGTCGGCGTCGATCTCGAGCGGCTGGACCGGGGCTTGGTCAGCGCTTCCTGCAGGCTGGGCGAGAGCCTGCATCAGCGGTGACATAGCCAGTGCATTCGGGTCACGTTGCGGCGACATAGACGTAACATTGCTGCCCTCCGCTGTCGCATTTGACTGGACGGAGCCCTGTCCGGTTGGCGTGGCCGGAACCTGCTGGCCTGCCGCAGTCGCGGACTTGCCGTTCGACGACTTGGCGGATGCCGAATTGCCGCCGGTTTCCAGGATAGCCGGACGGTGCGACGTCTCGCGCAGCGGGGCCGGTGCCTGTCCGGTTTGCTGCTGCGGCATTGCATTGGCCGTTGCAGCTGTGGCGGCGGCGGTAGTGGCCCCGGCCGTGGCGGCCTGGCTTTGAGCGCCGGTCGGCATGGCCGAAGTCTTGGCTGAGCCTGACGACGCCGCGGCATTTTCCGATGCAGCCGGAGACGTGGCATCCGGCTGGGCGGGCATGGCCGTCTGCGTGCCTTCATTGGCTTTCTGGGCCGGCTTGTCCGGCCTGGTGCCGGATGCGTCCGGTGTGGGCGAAGCTGACGGAGCCGTGTTGGTGGTCTTGCTGGCAGTGTCCGGGGTCTTGGCGGTAGTGTCCGTTTCTGCGGTCTTGGCGGTAGAGGCCTGCTTGGCAGGTTCGGTGGCGAGGTCAGGTGCATCGGCGCCTGGCTGCGATCCCGGCGTGCTGTTCGATGCCGGGTTCGTAACGGTGGGAGCCGTCGCCTGGCCGGTATTCTGTACCGGAGCTGCGGTCGCGGACTTTGCGGATGTGCTGCTCTGGGTGTTCGCGGAAGCGGGGGCAGCGCGGGTGGCCTCGGTTGTTGTGCTGTCCGGTGCTTGCGCGGCACCGTCTGCTGCCGGTGCGGGCACAGCCGTGTTGCCTGGTGCGGCGGTCGCGGGTGCAGTTCCGGGGGGCACTGCCGAAGCGGCTTGCGCGGGCTGAGCCGTCGGCTGGGCGGCGGTCTGCTGCACGGCCGGTTGAGCAGCGGCGGGCCTGCCGGTTTCGGCGGACTTGCCCTGGGCCGGTTTCTGGCTGGTCGCAGTCACGTCCTGAACGTCTGCAGGCGCGTCGGTCGCAGTCGCAGGTGCCGGGGCGGGCTGACCCGAGGCGGGTGTATTGCCCGAATGGCCCGCGGCAGGTGCATTGCCTGTATTGCCCGTATTGCCGGTGTTGGCCGCGTCGGACGGAATAGCGCGTTCACCGGTCTTGGCCTGGCCGGACGGCTTGCGGACCGGGGTCTCTTCCGTGCTGCGCGCGGTCTCGACCATGTCGGAGAAAGCGCTCTCGCGGGTGCTGTCCGTGTCGCCCTGACGGCGGCCTGCATCGCCGGCCGGCCGGCCGGTCGCGCCGGAGCGATCGACCGCGGCCGCCGTGTCGGCGCTCCGGGGGAGGTTGGCAGTGGGAAAACCCGATTGCATGTCCGGTCCATCTTGTTCTTGCGGCGCCATCCGCGCCTGGCTTGCCGATCCGGTCGCAAGGGGCGTGCCAGTTTCGATTTGATCTAACTATCAGAAAATACGTATTAATTTCCCGGTAACCGGGTGGCTCGACGGGTTCTGCCCGGCGAAACTTTCCCGGTGGTGGGCCGAAGCTGCCGGTCTGCGCCTCACGCACCCGCCCGGCCTCGCGCGCGGGCGCGATCCTGTTCTCCCGGCACGGTTTCCCGGGTGCCGGACAGAGGCCGGTGCGGTCATCGGAAAACTGGCCCGCCCCTTGCGACGTCAGGAACAGGCCGATCCGTCTCGCGGATGGCCGCTGAACAGATCGAATGCGCAAAGGTCGAATTATCACAATGGGTTACGAGATGGCAGCTTGGCTTGAACACGGTGTGCGCCGCCCCTGGCGACCCGGCAAGGCTTGCCGTGCCGGCGGCAGAATTGACCGCCCGGCCCGTCTGATCGGCCTGCGCGCAGGGAGCGGAACATGTCGCTGAACGGAATCCTCGGAAACGCGCTGTCGGGCCTTTCGGCCAGCCAGGCCGGCCTGCGCGCCACGTCCAACAATGTCGCCAACGTCAACACACCCGGCTATGCCCGCACGGAAGCGCTCCTGCAGGCCCGCAATGTCGGCGGCGTGGCGATGGGCGTCGAAGTCGTCGGCATCCACCGGATTGTCGACCGCCACCTCCAGATCGCATCCCTGCGGGCGATCAGCGATGCCGGCGCGGCCGAGCTGAGCGCCAACATGCTCGACCGGGTGCAGTCGCAATTCGGCAAGCTGGACGATGCCGGTTCGCTGTTTTCGCGCATGAATGCGGCGTTCTCCGGCCTGTCGCAGGCGAGTGTCGATCCGACCTTGGCGGTCGCGCGCCTGTCGGCTGCCTCCGACCTGCAATCCTTCTTCGACGAGGCCAAGCGCCTGTCCGGCGAGATCCGGAACTACCGTCTGGAGTCGGACTCGAAGATCAATGCCAATGTCACGCGGGTCAACGAGATCATCAACGAGCTCTATGAGCTCAATTCCAGCGTCCAGAGCCTCGCCACGACCGGCGGCGACACGTCCGGCGCCGAGAACCGCCAGTCCGAACTGCTGGACGAGCTGTCGCAATACATGGACGTGCGCTCGGACTACCAGCCTGACGGCCGGGTCGTGGTGCGTACCGGCGATGGCGTGCTGCTGCTCGACAACTACCCGGCCAGGCTGAGCTATGATGCCGGCGGTACGGGTGCCTATGGCATCGACTACGGCAACATCTTCGTCCAGCCGCCCAATGGCGGCACGGCGCAACAGCTGGACAGCCATATCACCAGCGGCGAGCTGCGCGCGCTCATCGACATGCGCGACAAGGAACTGCCCGCCATGGCCGAAGAGCTGGCCGAACTGACCTCCGGCGCCGCCGACGCGCTGAACGCGGCGCACAACAATGCCACCGCCTATCCGCCGCCGCAGACGCTGAGCGGTCGCAATACCGGCCTGGAAGGCACGGACCTGCACAATTTCACCGGCGCGACCACGCTGGCCGTGACGGACAATACCGGCACGCTGGTGCGGCGCGTCGATATCGATTTCGACGCCGGCACGCTGTCGGTCGATGGCGGTCCGGCCGCTGCGATCGGTACGACGGTGGCCAGCCTGACCACGGCGATCGACACGGCGCTGGGCGGTGTCGGGTCGGCCAGTTTTGCCAATGGCCAGCTGACGATTGCCGCGGATGCCGCGGCCAACGGTATTGCCACCCTGCAGGATGACGCCAATCCCAGTGACCGGGGTGGCCGCGGCTTTGCGCACTTCTTCGGTCTCAATGATGTCGTGCAGTCGGCCAAGCCCGGCTTTTTTGAAACCGGCATGACCGGTGCTGAGCTGCACGGATTTGCCGGCGGTTCCACGATCAGCTTTGAAGTGAAGACGGCAGCGGGTGACCGGGTCACGACGGTCGATATCCCGATGGTCGCCGGCCAGAGCTTCAACGATGTCATCACCGCGCTGAACAACACCACGACGGGTGTCGGCCGTTATGTCACTTTCAGCCTCGACGCCAATGGCGAGCTGACCTCGACGCCGAATGCCGGTTATGAGGCGTTCGACGTCAACCTGACCGGCGACACCACGTCACGGCCGGGTTCGGGCCTGGCCTTCTCGGAAATCTTCGGCGTCGGCCTGGAAGCCCGCGCCGGGCGTTCGGAAAGCTTTGAGGTCGATCCGGCAATCCGGTCGAACGCCTCGCGGCTGGCCCTGGCCCAGCTGGACATCGATGGCGCGACGGTTGTCGGCGATGTCGTGGTGACGGCCGGCGACAATCGCGGCGGCATCGCCCTGCAGGGCGCCTTGACCAATCCCCGCAGCTTTGATGCAGCCGGTTCGCTCAACCGCACGACGGTGAGCCTGCAGGACTACGCGTCCCGCATGGCCGGTGCGGTCGGCTCTCGCGCCTCGCGCGCCGAGAGTGTTGCCGAGTCGGCCGCCGTGTTGCGTGAGACCGCGGCCCAGAAACGCACCGATGTGGAAGGGGTCAATCTCGACGAGGAACTCGCCGCGATGACGCGCTTCCAGACATCCTACAACGCATCGGCCCGCATGCTGCAGGCCGCCAAGGAAATGACCGATATTCTCCTGAATATCATCTAGGAGGTTTTGTACTCATGACGCGCATTTCCACCTACGCCGCCAACCAGTCGGCGCTGATGGACCTGATGAAGGCCCAGAAGCAGATGTTCGAGGCGCAGCAACAGCTGACGACCGGCAAGCTGGTGCACGATCTCAAGGGCGTCGGCTATCAGGCCGAGATGCTGTCGGCCGCCCGCGCCGCGGAAACCCAGGCCAAGAGCTATGAGGAAGCTGCGACGCGCACCGAGACCCGGCTGGCCGCCCAGGACACGGCGCTGGAGCAAATCGCCGACGCCGCCAACAGCCTGCGCCTTGCGATCACCACCAAGGAAGGCGACTACATCATGCAGCAGACGCGCGAGGCCTTCTACGAGGTCACCAACGCGCTCAATACGCAGCATGCCGGCACCTATCTGTTCAGCGGCACGCGCACCGATGTGCCGTCGGTGGGGATTTCGGACCTGTCGGACCTTGTGCCCATGGCCAATGCCGACGAGGCCTTCCAGAACAATGACCGCAAGCCGCAGGTCCAGCTCGACCAGAATTACTCGATCGAGGTGGGCATGCTGGCCAGCGATGTCGGCGGCGATGTGATGGCGTCCTTCAAACGGATCGCCGATTTCGACGCCGGCCCGAACGGCCCCTTTGCCAGCCCGCTCTCCGCAGCGCAGGAAGCCTTCCTGCAGACCGAGATCCAGAATGTCGTGTCTGCGCTGGATAATCTGCATGCCCGCGTCGGCGAGAACGGTACGCGGCAGGCGCATGTGGAAAACCTGAAGACCAATCATGTCGAGCGCCAGGACTTCATCACCCTGATGATTTCCGACATTGAGGACGCCGACATGGCCGAGGCCGCGACCCGCTTCCAGCAGGCCCAGACGGCGGTGCAGGTCTCCGCGGCGACGTTTTCTTCGCTGAACCAGGTTTCGCTGTTGAATTTCCTGAGGTAGACAGCGCGTCATCGATAACCGTTTGCTCCGGGCCTTGACCCCGTTGGAGGCGCAAGAATGACCACGCTGGTTTCCGGCGACGCCCTGGCGCGCGCCGATGCACTTCTTTCTGAATTCAACCTGTCCGGCGATCCGCTGGGGCTGGGCGGCAACCCGGCGGACCATCGCGTCGTGGTGGCCATGTCCGGCGGCGTCGACAGTTCCGTCACGGCGGCCGTGCTGCACCGCGCCGGCTATGACGTCGTTGGCGTGACGCTGCAGCTCTACGATCACGGCGCCGCGATCCAGAAGAAGGGCGCCTGCTGTGCCGGTCAGGACATCTACGACGCCAAGCGCGTCGCCGAGGCCTGCGGCTTTCCGCATTATGTGCTCGACTATGAAAGCCGGTTCCGCGAGGCGGTGATCGAGGAGTTCGCCGATACCTATCTGGCCGGCTACACGCCCATTCCCTGCGTGCGCTGCAACCAGACGGTCAAGTTTGCCGATCTCCTGGACACGGCCCGCCAGCTGGGCGCGGCCTGTATGGCGACCGGGCATTACATCCAGCGCGTGGCCGGCCCGAACGGGCCGGAGCTGCGCCGGGCCGCCGATGCCGGCAAGGACCAGTCCTACTTCCTGTTCGCGACCACGCATGAGCAGCTGGATTTCCTGCGCTTCCCGCTGGGTCATCTGAACAAGGACCAGACGCGCCGGCTGGCCGAGGCCTTCGGCCTCATCGTCGCCGACAAGCCGGACAGCCAGGACATCTGCTTTGTGCCCCAGGGCCGCTATGTCGACATTGTCGAGAAAGTCCGTCCCGGCGCCTCGCGTCCGGGTGAGATCGTGCATGTCGACGGCCGGGTGCTGGGCAATCATGACGGGGTGATCCGCTATACGGTCGGTCAGCGCCGCGGGCTGAACATCGCCCTGGGCGACCCGCTTTATGTCGTGCGTCTGGACGCTGAAACGGCGCAGGTGATTGTCGGCCCGCGCGAGGCTCTGGAAGTCGATACGATCGGCCTGAAGGAGATCAACTGGCTGGGCGACGACGCCCTGTCGGACGGCGCGCCCGTGCGCGTGAAGGTGCGCTCGACGCGGCCGCCCGTGCCCGCCGCCCTGGCCGTCGACGGTGACAGCGTCAGCGTCGTCCTCGCCAAGGGCGAGGAGGGCGTCGCGCCGGGCCAGGCCTGCGTCTTCTATTCCAGCGACGACGAAGACCGCGTGCTGGGCGGCGGCTGGATCGCGTCGACGAGCGGGCGCGGCAATGCGGGTACGGGTGTGCGGCTGATCGGGTGAGGGCAGGGGCGTGTGTCCGTGGCGCGTTCCCGGGCGTTCCTTTCCTGCCTTCACACACCGTCATCCCCCGGCCAGCCTGCGCGAAGCGGAGGCGGGTGGTCCGGGGGACCTCAGCTATCCAGGTGGACAACAGGCTGTGGCAGCGGCGCGCAAGACTTGCCGACAGGTTAGCTGAGGTCCCCCGGATCCCTGCTGCGCAGGGACCGTGGGATGACGGCGTATGTATGGCCGACGACAACACTCTCCGTCACAGCGGAACAAAAGGGGAGCATTCCGCACCGAAGCGTGCTAGAACTACAACCTCAAGGAGGTCTTTCATGCCCATTTCGCTCGAAAAGCGCTGGCAGCTCTTCGTAAAAGAGCAGGTGGAACAGGGCCGTTACAAGACGGAGGCCGAAGTGGTGGAAGACGGTTTGCGCCTCATTGCTGAACGCGAGGCGAAGCTGGCTGAGTTGCGGCAGTCGCTGGAAGAGGCTTTGGCCGACCCCCGGCGCTATACGCCCGAAGAGGTGAAGGCGCATCTGAGGCAAACGGCCCAGCGGCTTGGATCGGACAAGACTTAGTCTTGTTTGCGCTTCGGCTGACACGGCGGGCGCTGGACGATCTGGATATGATTGCGGCCTATATCGCTGAGAAAAGCGGGAGCGGTACGGTCGCTCATCGCTTTGTAGAACGACTTTCGCAACGGTGTTCGAGCCTTTGCGAAACGCCCTTCAAGCTTGGCCGGTCCTGCGAAGAGCTGGGAGCCGGGATGAGATGTGTGCCTGAGGGCAATTACTTGATCCTGTTCCGGTATTCTGATGATCAGCTGGAAGTGGCACGCATAGTGGAGGGGCATCGAGCCCTGATGTTTCTGTTTTCCGGCGAAGACGACGCCTAACCCGGAACCGTCAGTCCTTTCCAGGCCACCACGGTCAGCCAGTGGATCATGACGGCGGGCCAGACCGAGCCGCTGCGGTGCCAGGCGAGGGTGCAGGCCAGTCCCAGCAGCGCAACGATCGCCAGGAAGCCGGGCTCCAGAAAGACCGGCTGGGCCATCGGCAGGCCGAGCCAGACCTGTACGGGGTGCCAGAGCACGAAGGCGGCCAGGGCGAGGGCGGCTCTCAGCCAGCCGGTCCGGCCGCCGAGCAGGACCCGGAAAACCATCTCTTCGGCGAGCGCGGGGACCAGGATTGCGGCTGCCGCAATGGCGATGAATGGCCGCCATTCATCGGTCAGGGAAAACTTGAACAGTGATTCATGTTGCCCCAAATAGGCAGCGATGAGCGCGAAAACGGCAAACAGCAGAAGGGATTGTCCCCATTCGGACAATCGCGGCCAGGTCCGGACCGCCGATGTTGCATCTGCGAAAATGCTTGACGCTGTGCCGCATCTTTCGATCATGCGCGCCAGACTAGAGACGAAACCAACCCCTGAGGAGACACGAAATGAGTGCTAGCGACGATCCCATTGTCATCGTCGGCATGGCCCGCACCCCGATGGGCGGCCTGCTGGGTGAGCTGGCGCCGCTTTCGGCCAACGAACTCGGTGCGATTGCCGTCAAGGCGGCGATGGAAGAGGCCGGTCTCGCCGGCGACGATGTCGACCAGATCCTGATGGGCAATGTGCTGATGGCCGGCCAGGGCCAGGCGCCGGGCCGCCAGGCCGCGATCAAGGCCGGCCTGCCCAAATCCGTCGAGGCGACCACGCTGAACAAGATGTGCGGTTCGGGCATGCAGGCGGCGATCATGGGCCGCGCGGCGATTGCCTCGGGCGATGCCGAGATCATCATCGCCGGCGGCATGGAATCGATGACCAACGCGCCGCATATGCTGCCCACGCATCGCGCAGGCTTCAAATACGGTCATGACACGATCAAGGACCACATGGCCCAGGACGGTCTCGAGGACGCCTACGAGAAGAAGCCGATGGGTGTCTATGCCGACATGATCGCGGAAGAACATCAGTTCACCCGCGAGCAGCAGGATGCCTATGCCCTGGAAACCCTGGCCCGCGCCCAGCGCGCGACCAAGGACGGCGACTTCAAGCGCGAGATCACGCCGGTGACGATCCAGACCCGCAAGGGCGATGTGACGGTCGATACCGACGAGCTGCCGCGCAAGGCGATGCCGGAGAAAATCCCGTCCCTGCGTCCGGCCTTCTCCAAGGACGGTACGGTCACGGCGGCCAATGCGTCGGCCATCTCCGACGGTGCGGCAGCCCTGGTGATGATGCGCCAGTCTGAAGCCGAGCGCCGCGGCATCAAGCCGATCGCCCGTATCGTCGCGACGGCAGCCCATGCCCACGAACCGGCCTATTTCACCACCGCGCCGGTGCCTGCCATGCGCAAGGTCGTCGAGCGGGCCGGCTGGCAGGTCGAGGATGTCGATCTGTGGGAGATCAACGAGGCTTTCGCCGTCGTGCCGATGATCGCGATGAAGGAGCTGGGCATTTCCCACGACATCATCAACGTCAATGGCGGCGCCTGCGCCCTGGGTCACCCGATCGGCGCGTCCGGCGCCCGCATCATGGTGACGCTGCTGGCGGCGCTGGAAAAGGCCGGCAAGACGAAGGGCGTTGCCTCGCTGTGCATCGGCGGCGGTGAAGCGACCGCTGTGGCCGTCGAGCGCATAGTGTAAGCGTCACGCCAGACTGGAATGAAGAAGGGCGCGGCCGGCCGGTTGCGCCCTTTTTCATGATGGCCCTCCGTCAGGCTGCGAGCGCAAGCCCGGCCGCGCCAAGCGCAGCCGTAGCCGCGAACAGGCTGGTCGAGGGCAGTTTGAGCGGCGCGATGCCGCCCTTCATGGCGACGGCTGCACTCAGCACACTCAGCGTGGCGCACAGCGGCGTCAGGAAAAGCGCGATCGGCCGGTAGTCCGCATTCCAGGCGGCGAGGGCGTAGCCGGCCGCCATGAAGGCGAGCAGGATGGTGGTGATGTGCCAGCAATAATAGTTCAGCCATTTCGAGGCCGGCGGCAGGGCGTCGCTGTCGAGCAGCGGCCGCGCGACTTCCCGGCCGCCCGCGAATGTGTGAACCAGTGTGGTGAGCAGGGCCATGGCGGCCGCTAGCCAGAGCAGGAGGGGCATGATAGTGACTCGTATTGGAAAAATTGTTCTAGAAATAATGTTCTAATATGGGCCGGCGGTCAACATTCTCCGACGATGATGTGTTTGCGGCCGTTGGCCGCATGCTGGTGCGTGACGGCGAGGTGCGCATGCAGAGCGTGGTGGCGGAGACCGGCGTCTCGGTCGGCTCGCTCTATCACCGCTTCGGTTCGCGTGAGGGACTGCTGGCGCGGGCCTGGCTGGACACGCTGGGCGCATTCCATGCCCGTTTTCTTGCAGCGCTCGATCAACCCGGCGACGTGCCGGGGCTGGCAGCGGCGCTGGAGACGCCGCGCTTCTGCCGCGCCGAGCCGGACAAGGCGCTCATCCTTGTGTGCTGCCGGCGCAGCGAGCTGATGTCGGACGATACGCCGGAAGCGCTGCAGGCCGAGCTCGCCGCGGTCAATGACCGGGTGATGGCGGCGATCGACGCCTTCTGCCGGCACACAGGCCTGCCCCTGGAGATCGCACGGCTCGGCCTGATCGGCTTTCCCCTGGGTGCCGTGAAGCTCTACCTGCCGGGCGAGCCCGTTCCCGAAGCCCTGGACGCGGAGATCGAGCGGGCCTATCGCGCCGTTGTCCTGCCGCGGCTGGTCTCTTCCTGAGGCGGGGTGAAGTCGCAGCGCGATGCGGCATGGTCCCAGCGGCCGCCCGCATCCAGACAGGCATCGATCTCCAGATTGCCGGAGAGGTCGAAGCGCAGAACGATCACGATGACGACCGCGACGAGGATCGCGGCGCCCCACAGGAGCGGCCCCGTCATGCTGCGCTGGCGAAGGGCCACCTAGTCCTCGATATGGTTGAGGGGCAGGCCGCGGCCTTCCTTCACATTGCGGATCTGCACGGAGGTGCGGAAATCGCCGACCACGTCGAGCGGGATCATCTTCTCGTACATGAAGTCGTTATAGCTATCGATGTCCGGCGTCACGACCTTGAGCAGGTAGTCATAGGGGCCGGTCATGGTGGCGGCCTCGGTGACTTCCTTGAAGGACTGGATGGCGCTTTCGAACTTTTCGTAATTCGCCTTGCGGGCCGGCTGGATCTTCACTTCCAGATAGGCGGTGAACATCAGGCCGATGGCGCGGCGGTCGAGCTGGACCGAGCGGCGCTTGATGATGCCCTCGGTCTCCAGCCGCCGGATCCGGCGCCAGCAGGGCGAGGGTGTCAGGCCGACGATTTCGGCGATATCGGCGACCGAACGGCCGGCATCTTCCTGCAGGGCTTCCAGAATGCGGACATCAATCGTGTCTAGAGTGGCGGTCATTATTTCCTCAAACCATGGATTTCTGCGAAATTAATCCAATATATTGCACTTGCGAACCCCGAAATGGCGCCGCATTCCAACGGTAGACAAGACCTGTCCATCCGCGTTAGACGCCGTCTCGCGCTCGCGAGCCAGTATATCGCGGCGATTGCCGGGGCCCAGACGCCCCATCAGTTCAGCGAGAGCCCATGGCACAAGACGAACCCCGCTTCCATGTTCCGGCGCCTCATGTCCGGCCCGGCGACACGCCCGACTTCTCCCATCTCGACCTGCAGGCTGCCGGTGAGGCGCCGCGTCCCGACCCGTCCGTAGCGGGTATGGAGACGCGCGACCTGGCGCTCGGCCTGATCGGTGTGCTCGATCACAACCACCAGGCCGTCGGCGACTGGGACCCCAAGCTGAAGCCGGACGTGCTGCGCGAGGGCCTGCGCTACATGATGCTCACCCGCGCCTATGACGACCGCATGCTGAAGCTGCAGCGTCAGGGCAAGATGAGCTTCTACATGAAGTCGACGGGCGAGGAGGCGGTTGCCGTCGCCGGCGCGATGGCGCTGGACAAGGGCGACATGGTCTTCCCGTCCTACCGTCAGCAGGGCATCCTGTTTGCGCGCGGCCGCGACATCGTCGACATGATGTGCCACTGCATTTCCAACAGCCGTGACAATCTGAAGGGCCGCCAGCTGCCGGTGCACTACACCTGGGCTGAAGGCAATTTCTTCTCGATCTCCGGCAATCTGGCGACGCAATTCCCGCAGGCCGTGGGCTATGCGATGGCGTGCCAGTACAAGGGCGACAAGCAGATCGCCGCAAGCTGGATCGGCGAGGGCTCGACGGCCGAGGGCGATTTCCACGGCGCGCTGGTTCTGGCCTCGACCTACAAGGCGCCGGTGATCCTCAACGTCGTCAACAATCAGTGGGCCATCTCGACCTTCCAGGGCATCGCCGCCGGTCAGTCACCCAGCTTCGCGCTGAAAGGGCTGGGCTACGGCCTGGCCTCGCTGCGGGTCGACGGCAATGACTTCCTCGCCGTCTATGCCGCCACGCAATGGGCCGCCGAGCGCGCCCGTGCCGGTCATGGTGCCACGGTGATCGAGACCTTTACCTATCGCGCCGATGCGCACTCCACCTCGGACGACCCGTCCGGCTACCGTCCCAAGGGCGAGAACGAGATCTGGCCGCTGGGCGATCCGATCGCGCGCCTGAAGAACCATCTCATCGGTCTGGGCGAGTGGGACGAGGAGCGTCACACCGCGCTGGAGAAGGAACAGAACGAGCTGGTGATCGCCTCCTACAAGGAGGCGGAAAGCTACGGCACGCTGCATGACGGCCCGCTGTCGCCGGTCAATTCCATCTTCGAGGATGTTTACGCCGAACAGGACTGGCGCCTGCGCCGCCAGCGCCAGGATCTGGGAGTCTAGGACATGGCCACGATGAACATGATCCAGGCCCTCAACTCGGCCCTGGACGTGATGATGGAACGCGATGGCGACGTCGTCAGCTTTGGCGAGGATGCCGGCTATTTCGGCGGCGTGTTCCGTGTCACGGCGAACCTGCAGAAGAAGTACGGTCTCGACCGCTCCTTCGACGCGCCGATCAACGAGGCGGCCATCGTCGCCATGGCGATCGGCATGGCGGCGCGCGGCCTCAAGCCTGTCGCGGAAATCCAGTTTGCCGACTATATCTTCCCCGGCCTCGACCAGATCGTCTCCGAACTGTCCCGCCTGCGCTATCGCACGGCTGGCACCTTCACCGCACCGGTGGTGATCCGCACGCCCTGCGGCGGCGGCATCCGCGGCGGCCAGACCCACTCGATGAGCCCGGAAGCCTTCTTCACCCATATCCCGGGTGTGCAGGTGATGATGCCGTCCAACCCGTATGACGCGAAGGGCATGCTGATCTCGGCCATCGAAAGCCCGGACCCGGTGATCTTCTTCGAACCCAAACGTCTTTATAACGGTCCGTTCGACGGGCATTCCGGCGGCGCGCTGTCGTCCTGGGGCAAGCATCCCAAGGGCGAGGTGCCCGAGGGCCATTACACCGTGCCGATCGGCAAGGCGGATGTGGTGCGCGAAGGCAATGCCGTGACCATCGTCACCTATGGCACGCTCGTGCTCGTCGCCCAGGCGGCAGCCGAAAAGGCCGGTGTCGATGCGGAAATCATCGATCTGCGCACCCTGGTGCCCTACGACATCGAGACGATCGCCCGTTCGGTCAACAAGACCGGCCGCTGCATCGTTGCCCAGGAAGCGCCGCGCACGTCCGGTTTCGCAGCCGAGCTGGCCGCGCAGATCCAGGAAGAATGCTTCTATGCTCTCGAGGCGCCGATCCAGCGCGTTACCGGCTGGGACACGCCTTACCCGCATGCGCATGAATGGTCCTACTTCCCGGGCCCGGAGCGTTTCATCAATGCGATGAACGCCGTTCTGGAGGCTTAAGATGAGCGAATACCGCTACAAGATGCCCGATGTCGGTGAAGGGATCGTCGAGGCTGAGATCGTCGAATGGCACGTCAAGGAAGGTGACACCGTCACCGAGGACCAGCACGTGCTGGACGTGATGACCGACAAGGCGACGGTGGAAATCCCCTGTGCCGTAAACGGCACCGTCACCAAGCTGGTCGGCGCACCGGGCGATGTCATCGCCGTTGGCACCGAGATCATGTTCATCGCCACCGAAGGCGCGGCTCCGGCCGAGGGCGACGCGAAAGAGCCGGAACCGGAGGCGCCGGCCCGGCCCGAGCCGAAAAAGCCCGTCGAGCCGGAACAGGCCGCTGCGGCGCCTTCCGTGGCTGCCCGCATGACCGGCGAGCGCCCGCTGGCCAGCCCGGCCGTGCGCAAGCGCGCCCTGGACAAGGATATCGATCTCGGCCTGGTGCCGGGCACGGGTCCGGCCGGCCGCATCACGCACGAGGATCTGGACGATTTCATCAAGTCCGGCGGACGCCTCGCGTCCAAGTCCGGCGGGGGCGGCACGGCGATCCGCGCGCCGCAGACCGGTGTCACCGAGGAGAAGGTGATCGGCCTGCGCCGGCGCATCTCCGACAACATGTCGCGCGCCCAGCGCACCATTCCCGACATCGCCTATGTCGAGGAGATCGACGTCACCGCGCTGGAAGAGCTGCGGGCGCATCTCAACAATACGCGCCGCGAAGACCAGCCCAAGCTGACCTTCATCCCCTTCCTCGTGATGGCACTGACGCGGGCCCTGCCGCACACGCCCCAGGCCAATGCCCATTTCGATGGCGAGGCCATGGTGCTGACCAAGTATGACGCCGTCCATTGCGGCATCGCCGCAGCGACGCCGAACGGTCTGATGGTGCCGGTGATCAAGCACGCCGAGAGCCTGGACATCTGGCAGATCGCGAGCGAGCTCGGCCGTCTCGGCCAGGCTGCTAAGGACGGCAAGGCAACCAAGGACGAGCTGACCGGTTCGACCATCACCATCACCTCGCTGGGGGCGATCGGCGGCCTGGTCACCACGCCGATCCTGAATGCGCCGGAAACGGCCATCATCGGCGTCAACAAGATGCAGACCCTGCCGCGCTATGACGCGGACGGCCAGGTCGTGCCGCGCAAGGTGATGAACCTGTCATCCTGTTTCGACCACCGCATCGTCGACGGCTATGACGCCGCCATGCTGATCCAGCGGGTCAAAGGGTTCCTGGAGAACCCGGCCACCCTGTTCATGGGCTAGGGAGCGCACGCCATGCAACAACGCACTTGCCAGGTCCTCGTCGTCGGTGGTGGCCCGGGCGGCTATCCGGCTGCGATCCGCGCCGGCCAGCTGGGCCTCGACACGATCATTGTCGACAAGCACGGTCTGGGCGGCACCTGCCACAATCGCGGCTGCATCCCCTCCAAGGCGATGATCCATGCGGCGACCGAGTTCGAGCACATGTCCGAGGCCGCCAAGGGCGACCGCTTCGGCATCTCGCTGTCCGAGGCGCCCAAGCTGGACATGGGCAAGCTGGTGGGCTGGAAGGACGGTATCGTCTCCAAGCTGACCGGCGGCGTGGCGCAGCTGATCAAGGCCGCCGGTGCCGAGCACATCGCCGGCTGGGCCGAATTCTCCAACGCCAAGACCTGCATCGTCACGCAGGAAGACGGCGAGAAGGTCGAGATCACGGCCGAGAATGTGATCCTGGCCACCGGTTCGGTGGAAGTGGAACTGCCCTTCATGCCCTTCGGCAAGTCGGTGATCGGGTCGACCCAGGCGCTGGATCTGACCGAACGTCCGGAAAAGCTGGTCGTCGTCGGCGCGGGCTATATCGGCCTGGAACTGGGCATTGCCTATCGCAAGCTGGGCACCGAAGTGACTTTCATTGAGGCGCTGGACCGCATCCTGCCGCTCTATGACAAGGAAATCACCCGCCCGATCACGATGTGGCTGAAGAAGCACAAGGTGGATGTCCACCTGTCGTGCAAGGCCAAGGGCGTGACCGAGACAAAGGGCGGCAAGGCCGTTCTGGAATATGAGGACGCCAAGGGCGCCACGCAGTCGATCGAGGCCGACAAGATCCTGGTCGCAGTCGGCCGCAAGGCCTGCCTGGACGGCTGGGGCCTTGAGAATATGGGCCTCGACATGGACGGCAAGTTCATCAAGGTCGATGCCCAGTGCCGCACCGGCATGCGCGGCGTCTATGCCATCGGCGATGTCGTCGGCGAGCCGCTGCTGGCGCACAAGGCGACGGCCCAGGGCGAGATGGTCGCCGAGATCATTGCCGGTCAGCGCCGGGTGCACGATCCCGTCGCCATCGCCGCGGTTTGCTTCACCGAGCCTGAAGTCGTCGGTGTCGGCCTGACGCCGGACGAGGCCAAGGCGAAGGGCGAAGAGGTGATCACGGGCAAGTTCCCGCTGGCCGCCTCTGGCCGCTACCTCTCCATGGATGCCGGCACGGATGGCGGTTTCGTCCGCGTCACCGCGCGCAAGGACGATCATGTCATCCTGGGCATCCACGCCGTGGGCACGCACGTCTCGGAGCTGTCGGGCGAATTCGCCCTGGCGGTCGAGATGGGCGCGCGCCTGGAAGACATTTCCGGCACGATCCACGTCCACCCGACCCTCACCGAAGGCTTCGCCGAGGCAGCGCTGACCGCGCTGGGCCACCCGATCCATATTTCCGCACCGAAATAGGGGCGGGGGTCTCTTTCTTCCCCACGTGAGTGGGGAAGTGGGCCGATGCGCAGCATCGGGTCGAAGGGGCGGCGCGAAGCGCCGGAGGGCAGCAGAGCCTCGCTCCGCCATTCCGCCGCGTGCCGCGGCGGCCCCTCCCCCGCTTCGCGGGTCCCCCTCCCCATGAAATGGGGAGGAAGTGCAGCCCCCTTCACCTGCCACGCCGCCATCCATATATTGTGCACCTGCGAAGGAGAGCGGGATGGATGACAGCAGGATTTCGCTGGCCGGGGTGATCGGTCCGGAACAGGCGGTCGAGGGCGAAGGGCTGGGCTGTGTCTCCTTCGAGACGGCGCTGATGCGCCGGGTCGTGCCGGGGCCGGGCGATATCGACGAGCTGGGCCACGTCAATAATGTCGTCTATCTGCGCTGGGTGCAGGATATTGCCATCACCCACTGGCACCGCGTCGCCACGCCGGAGATGATCGCCAGCGATATCTGGATCGCGCTGAAGCACACGATCGAGTATCGTGATGCCATCCAGCCCGGCGAGACGGCCGAGATCCGCACCTGGCTGGGCCGCATCCACGGGCCGCGCTTCGACCGCCATGTCGACATCCGCAAGCCCGGCGCGAAACGCTTCTCCGCCCGCGCGACGACGGAATGGTGCCTGATCGATCGCGACACCCGCCGTCCCAAACGCATCGGCGAGGATATTCTCGACACCTTCGCCCTGCACGGGCTGGAGCGCAGCTGATCAGTCGCCGTCGCGGGCGCAGGCGAGATTGTCGCGCAGGCGTTCGACCGCCGATCTGAGCTCGACCAGCTCGTCCGTGGTCATGCCCGTGGCTTGCGGCACGCAGGCGAGGAGGGCGCCGGCCTTGGCCTCCAGATCCCGGCCGGACGGCGTCAGCTGCACGGCGACGCGGCGCTCGTCGGTCTTGTCGCGGCGGCGTTCGATGACGCCGGCGGTTTCCATGCGTTTGAGCAGCGGTGTGAGCGTGTTGGATTCCAGGCCGAGCCGTTCGCCCAGCTGGCCGACACCCTGGCCGTCCTCTTCCCACAGCGCCATCAGCACCAGGAATTGCGGATAGGTCAGGCCCAGCTCGGCCATGATCGGCTTGTAGAAGCGATTGAAGGCATTGTTCGCCGAATAGACGGCGAAACAGACCAGATCATTCAGCCGGATCTTTTCCGGGAAGGTGGCGGGGGCAGGGGTTTCAGGCATTGCGGCTCTCGCTGGAACAAGGCCATCAATTTAATCGTACGCGATATGATCGCAAGCGCTTGACGACGGGGCACGGGCTTCCCAATTATATCGCGCACGATTTAATCGTGCAAAAGCTACTTGGCCGCGAGGCCGCTCATCAGGAAGGACGCGCAATGTCTGTAAAGGTTGCATACAAGACCACGGCCCGGGCCACCGGCGGCCGCGACGGTACGGCGGAAACTCTCGACGGGACGCTCAAGTTCAAGCTGGCGACGCCGAAGGAGCTCGGCGGTGCGGGCGGCGAGGGCGCCAATCCGGAGCAATTGTTCGCGGCGGGCTATTCGGCCTGCTTCATCGGCGCCATGAAGGCCGTGGCCGGCAAGCTCGGTACGAAGGTTCCGGCCGAGGCGACGGTCGAGACGACGGTGGGTATCGGTCCGCGCGATGAGGGCGGCTTCGGCCTCGATATCGATCTCAAGGTCGATCTTCCGGGCCTGGAACGCGATACGGCACAGGCGCTGGTTGACGCCGCACACCAGGTCTGCCCCTATTCCAACGCCACCCGCAATAATGTGGACGTCCGCCTGAGCCTAGCCTGACCGGCATGCTCCTTCGTGCCTTGCAGGGCGCGGAGGAGCATTTGCCCTAGAGGCGATCCGGGCAGCCCGCGATTTCGGCCGACTTGTTCAGCTGGGCAATTGTGGTGTCGTCCATGGGGATGCCCTCGCGGCGGCGCTTGCCCTCGGCAGCGCGCTCGGGATCGCCGGGATAAAGAACCGGGCTGTCCCAGTCCATCGGCGGCGAGGCGAGGACATAATCGGCCAACGCCTCGATCTCGTCCTCCATCCAGGCCGGATCGCCGAAAGCGGCCGGGTCGATCAGGATGGAGAACAGGCCGTTCTGCAGCCCGCCGCGCCGCTCGCGCCCCGGCTGGATCGTACCTGCACCCGACAGCACGCCGCCCAGTATCTCGCAGGCAAAGGCCAGCCCGTATCCCTTGTGGCGGCCCATCGGTGTCAGCGCGCCTTTCAGCTCGAAGCCGGCCATGCCGCTGGGATCGGTCGTGGGCCGGCCCTTCTCGTCGATCAGATTGCCCTGCGCCAGCGCGATGCCCTTGTTGGCCGCGACCCGGGCCTTGCCCAGCGCGATCCGGCTGGTCGCCATGTCCAGCACGAAGGCGGGCCGCTTTGCCGTCGCCGGGAAGGCGATGCAGACCGGGTTGGTGCCGAACCGGGCGTCTGACCCCCGGAAGGGCGCCACCAGCGGCGCATGATCGCCGACGCTGACAAAATGGATCGAGGCCAGCCCGGCCGCAGCCGCGCGCTCGCCATAGGCGCCGATACGGCCGAGATGGTGCACATTGCCGAGCGTGGCCGCCGCCAGCCCGCCGGCCTTCGCCTTCCGTCCGGCCTGTTCGATCAGGCCGAAGCCGGCCGGCGCGCCCCATCCACCATTACCGTCGATACGCAGAAGAACCGGCGTGTCAGTCAGCGTGGAGGAGGTCGCCCCGGTCTCGACCAGGCCCTTGCGGACATGGTGGACATAGACCGGCAGCAGGCCGGCTCCATGACTGTCATGGCCCTTCAGATTGGCGTCGGCCAGATGCGCCGCGACACAATCGGCGTCGGGCTTGCGGGCTCCGGCTGCCGTCAGGACGGCCGCGAGAAATCCGGTCAGCGTGTCGGCATCGATGCGGCGGTCGGTGGGGGTCATGCGAGGGGTCCGGTTGGGGCGACCAGGAAGGATCGAATTGTTTTATCGCGGTTAATCCGATGTTTACGAAGAATCCGGCGAAGACATGTCGCGTTTTGGCACAAGTAACCAAATCTTCAAATTCAAAACAGCTAAGCAATTGAATTTACGCACTAAAAAAATTCTACAACCTCTAGAAAAATCGAATCGCACTTAAGCGTTTGGCAACCGGTTTCGGTCATTCTTCATCCCGTCGGACAGAACGGGTCCGCAGGAAATCAACGGGCGTTCGAACACGGGGAAAATCCCGGGCAGCGCCTCGAACCAAGAACTGGATGAAGGGTATGTCGATGAACAAGACGGGAACCATGTTTCTGGCAGCGGCAATGACGGCGATGGCTTTCACGGCGGCTCCGGCACTGGCACAGGACGATCGCGAGCGCACCCAGGTCGAGGCACCGGAATATCCGCGTGGTGCCGAACGTCGCGGGATCGAGGGCTATGCGGTTGTCGAATACACGGTTTCGGCCGAAGGCGTCGTCGAGAACGCCACGGTCGTCGAAGCGAGCCCGGAAGGCGTGTTCGACCGCGCCGTTCTGCGCGCCATCGAAGGCTGGGCCTATGCGCCGGCTGCGAGTGCATCCGAAGGCGTCCAGCAGCGCTTCGACTTCAACCTCGGCGGTTGAACATAAAGAAATACCGCGCCATCCGGCGATAGAACCGGAAAGCGCTCACAAGAATAAGAATTCATTTACGGCGGCGCGGTAGCGTCGCCGTATCTTTTTATCGGGGGCATTAACCGTAAGGGGCCATCCAATGAATTCTGTGTTCGCCAACTTCCTCGACAAGACCTCGAGTATCCGGGTCCGGCTCCTGGCTGCATTTGGTCTGACGTCGGCCATGACGCTGATCGCAGCAGTGGTCGGTGTGACCGGCTTCAATTCGGCGAACTACGCCGTGCAGCAGATTGCCGAGCGTGCCATTCCGGAGACCCAGGCCGTCGACTCGCTGAGCGAGGACAGCCAGGCCCTCTCCGAGGCGCTGTCCAGCTTTGCCCTGTCCCCGACAGTGGATGCGCGTCTGGCCAACTACAACCGCGTCGTCGATTACCGCGAGCAGTTGACGGGTGAACTGGAAGATCTCCAGGCGATCGGCGGCGAGGCGGAAACCGCGGCGCTGGCGACGGCCGTCGCCGATCTCTCCGATCTCGTCGAGAGCATGAATGAGGTTGTGGACCGCCGGCTCCAGATCCGCGACGAACGCTATGACGCCACCGCGCAGGCCCGCGCGGCGCGCGCCCAGTTCGCTTCCAGCGTCGAGAATGCCCTCGACACCAGCACCGACGCGGACATCGAAAGCCTGCTGCGTTCGCTGCTGGCGGCCAACCAGATGATGATCCAGTACACCGAGGTCGATATTGCCTCGACCAATCCGGATGTCGACGCGGTGTTCGACCGCTGGGACGAAGCCGTCGGCGAACTGGATGTGAACCTCGCCATTCTCGGCCCGATCGTCTCCGACGTGATGCGCGGCCAGGCCGACAGCCTGATCGCCTTCGGCGAGGGCGATACCGGGATTTTCGAACTGCGCAAGGCGGAACTTGCCGCCGTTGTCGCTGCCGAAGTGGTCGCTGAAGAGGCGCGTCTGTCGGCCGAGACGCTGCTGGCCAGCGTTGAAGGTTACAAGCAGCAGGTCGCCGGCCGTGTCGATGGCGCGACCGATGCTGCAAACAGTGCCGTGATTGCCGGCCGCATCCTGCTGATCTCCATTGCGGCGATCGGCCTCGTGGTGGCGCTCGCGATCGCCTGGTTCTACGTCAACAACACGCTGCTCAAGCGCCTGACGGCGATGGCCCGCACCATGCGCGCGCTGGCTGAAGGCGATAATGACGTCAATCTGGGCTTCACGCCCGGCCAGGACGAGATCGGCGACATGGCGCGCTCGGTGGACGTGTTCCGCCAGAACGCCAAGGAACGCGCGCGCCTGGAAGCGGAAACCGAGCAGGAACGCCGCATGAAGGAGAAGCGTTCGGCGGCCGTGGAAAGCCTGATCCAGGCCTTCGAACAGGCCTCGTCGGATGCACTCAGCCAGGTCGGCGAAGCGGCGCACCGTATGGAAGCGGCTGCCCGCGCCATGAGCTCGACGGCTGCGGCCACCACCGGCAAGTCCGCCGCCGTGGCCCAGGCCTCCGAAGGCGCGTCGCAGAACGTTCAGACCGTGGCCGCCGCGGCCGAGGAAATGGTCTCCTCGATCGGCGAGATCTCGCAGCAGATCGCCCGCTCCACCGAGATTGCCGGTTCTGCCGTCGACCAGGTCGAGCGCACCAATGAGGACGTGCAGCGTCTCGACGATGCGGCCAAGTCGATCGACAATATCGTCAGCCTCATCAACGACATTGCCGAGCAGACCAACCTTTTGGCCCTGAACGCCACCATCGAGGCGGCGCGTGCGGGCGAAGCGGGCAAGGGCTTCGCGGTCGTGGCGTCGGAAGTGAAGGCGCTGGCCAGCCAGACCGGCGCGGCGACGCAGAATATCTCCGAGCACATTTCCGGCATCCAGGGTGCGACGGCCAAGGCGGTCGAGGCGATGTCCTCGATCGGCGGCACGATCCACGAAATGTCGGAAATCGCGACCGCCATCGCGGCTGCCATGGAAGAGCAGCGCGCGGCAGCGGGCGAGATCACCCGCTCGGCCCAGGAAGCGGCCGACGGCACGCGCGACGTGTTCTCGAACATCCAGGAAGTCGACCAGTCGACCTCGGAAACCGGCGAAAGCGCAGGCGAGGTGCTCGAGGCTTCGCTGGCCGTGTCGCGCCAGTCCGACTCGCTGAAATCGGCGGTCGAGCAATTCCTCAACGAGGTGCGTGCCGCGTAAAGCAGGCACAACTGAAATCGGGGCCCGTTCGCGGCTTGCCAGCCGCGGGCGGGCCGCGTATATGGCGTCCCTCTCCCGAACGGGACAGACCTCGTGGCGAGGTAGCTCAGCTGGTTAGAGCGCACGACTCATAATCGTGAGGTCGAGAGTTCAAGTCTCTCCCTCGCCACCACCCTTCGCCCTGCGGGCTTCGGGTGGCAAGCCACCCGCAGCGCGCACTTGGGGCGAAGAGGTGCCCCGCCGAAGCCTTGGCGAAGGCGGGCTGTCTGCGACACACGCGATTCCCCCTTTGCCATCGAGTTTCGAGCCACCCGAAGCCCGCACTTGGGGCGAAGAGGTGCCCCGCCGAAGCCTTGGCGAAGGCGGGCATGTCCGCGACACACGCGATTCCCCCTTTGCCATCGAGTTTCAAGCCATCCGCAGCGCGCACCCGAGGCGAAGAGGCTTGTCCTCCGAAGCTTCAGCGAAGGCCGGCCGCCCGCAACACGCGTCATCCGCACCTTTCCCGACATTCTGCAGGGCATCTGTCACACGCGGCGCCGGCCATGCGTCTTGGGTTCTGAAGCATCCGCTTCGCCAACCCAGGAGACTGACATGACTGCCCATACCGAAATCCGCGCCGATCGCGACCTGCCGGACGTCTTCAATGCCTTCATCGCCGCCCAGACGGCGATCGTGGAGACCGGGATCGAACCCGCGCTTCGTCACCTCGTCGTGCTGCGCGCCTCACAGATCAATGGCTGTGCTTTCTGCGTGAAGATGCACACGCGCGAGGCCCGCGAGGACGGTGAGACGAGCGAGCGTCTCGACCGGCTGGTGGCCTGGCGTCACATGTCCGACTTCACCGCGCGCGAAAAGGCCGCCTTCGCCTGGACCGAGGCGCTGACGACTATCGATCCGGCCGCCGAACTGGAGCCCTTGCGCGCCGGGCTGGCCCGTCATTTCGAGCCGCGTGAAATCGCGGCGCTGACGGCGCTCATCGCGATGATCAATCTGTGGAATCGCATGCAGGTCGCCCAGCACTGAGCCGCAGTGGCGGCCCGGTTCGCCCGGTGCGGCGAAGCGTCACGCGGGCCGGGCCCGCCATGGTCCTGCGTCTCAGGAACAGGTAGAAGACCCCATGAACAGAACCAACACCCCCCTTATCGCCGTCGCGGTCGTCGCGATCCTGCTCTGCCTCGCCTTCATCGTGTGGGGGCTGGGCAATCTGCCCGAGGTCTCGATGGGCATTCACGGCTGGATTGCGCTCGGCCTGGGCACAGTGGTCAGTGTCGCCGTCGGCGGCGGGCTGGCGGCCATCCTGATCATCTCGCGCCGCAATGGCTATGACGAAGCCGCGCACCAGGTGTTCAAGGACAGCGAGCCGGATCTCTAGAGCGATTTCACGGCAAACCGGTCCCTACTTTTACTGAAAATGCAGGTCCTAGGCGGTCGCATTTTCGAACCGCAAAACCGGTACCCACTTTTGCTGAAAATGCTCTAGCTGCTCAGCGCATCGCGGCGGAAAGCCGTTGGCGTCGTGCCGGTCTCGGCGCGGAAGGCCCGGTTGAAGGGCGCGATCGAGCCATAGCCCAGATCCAGCGCGATGGTGAGAACCTGGTCATGGGCGCGGTCCGGATCGGCGAGCAGCCGCTTGGCCTCTTCCAGCCGGTGGGCGTTGAGGAAGGCGGAGAAATTCCGGTAGCCCAGCCCCTGATTGATGATCCGCCGCAGCCGGTGTTCGCGCGTGCCCAGATGTTCAGCCAGTGAGCCGACGGTCAGCCCCGGCTCACGATAGAGCCCTTCGGCCATGGCGGCCTCGAGCCGGCGGGCGAGGGGGCGGTTCTCCGGTGACAGGTCCCGTCCGGCGCCGCCGCGGCGGCGTATGTCGCGGGCACCGAACAGGTCGGTGGGCGTGGCAACCAGCCAGCCGGTAAATCCCATGGCCAGGATGAAGAGCGTGAAGCCGTGGGTGGGGAAGACCCAGTCGGGAAAACCGGAACGGGCATAGCGCAGTTCCAGGGCGGATATGGCAATGCCCAGGAGGGCGACGAGGATCGCGAAGGCGATGCGGAATTTGCGCCGCGGCTCGATCAGGTCGTCGCCCCAGTCGCGCAGGGCCAGGATGGCGGCGTGTGCCATCATCGAGATGTTGATGATCTGCCAGCCGCTGGCGGAGATCATCGCGAACAGGCTGTCACCGGGCGACAGGAAATTGCCCGCCGCACACAGCACGACGGCCAGCATCGGCAGCAGGCGCCACATCCGCCAGCGAAAACCGGTATCGAACAGGGCTGTGGCGAACCACCAGAAAAAGACGCCGGTGGGCACGGCGAACAGGTTCAGCACCGGATCGAAGGGGCCGAGCACGGCCGCGATCGTGTTGGACGACAGGAGCGCGTAACAGGCCACACCGGTGGCGAACAGGATGCCGAGGCGGGCCGCCAGGCTGTGCCGGGCATCGCGCAGGAAGAGAAGGCCGAGCATCACGGCGAGCGCGAAGGTCCCGCCGCGCGCCAGGATATCAAGAATCTCGATCGTGCTCATCCCGTGCCGGCCCGGTCTGCTGTGCAATCCGGTAGCGGTTATCGCAGCTTGCAAGCGCTGCGGGAAGCGCGGTGCCCGCATGCAGGGCCTGGAGACAGCGGTCGCCGGATGCTTCGACAGCCCGGTCGAGCGTGTTGCGAACGCAGGACCGCACACCGCGTGCGGCCATGGCGCCGTGGCGGTTTTCGTGCCGGCAGGCTGTCAGCACACGCTGGTGCAGCCGGTCCAGCCGCTCCTGGGTGGTGTCGGTCTGGGGTGCTGCGGGGGAGAGCAGCAGGGTGGCGGCAAAAAGGGCGCCGGGGAGAAAAGCCATATCGACCTCCGTGGTTGGCAGGCCGATGCATGACAGCGCCGGGGGCGCAGCGTCTGCGCAATTTCGAAATCGCGCAGCCTATTTCATTGCCGCGACATCTCTTTCAACCCGGATCAGGCCGCGACGCTGGTCCGCTGCTTCGCCGGATCGCCGAGGCAGGCCTCGATGGCACCAAAGAACTCGGCCTGGTTGATCGGCTTGGTGACCACATCATTCATGCCGGCCTCGCGGCAGCGCGTGCGTGCGCTCGACAGGGCGTTTGCGGTCAGGGCGACAATCGGAACCTGGCCAGCCGGGCCGGGCAGGGCGCGGATGGCGGCGGTCGCCTGCAGCCCGTCCATCACCGGCATTTCCATATCCATCAGCACGAGATCGTAGCGTTGCGCCCTCACCGCCTCGACCGCTGCAGCGCCGTTCTCCACGAAATCGGCCTCATAGCCGCGCAGGTTCAGGAAGCCCTTGGCGACGGCGCGGTTCACGGCAATGTCCTCGGCGACGAGAATGCGGACACCGCCAGCGGGCATGGCGGCCGGGACAGGCTCCGGCGTCCCGGCGGCGGGCACCAGCTCGGCGATATCGCGCTTCAGAGGCACTTCGAACCAGAAGGTCGAGCCCTGGCCGGCGGTGGTGCGGAAGCCGATCGTGCCGCCCATCAGCTCGACAAGGCGTTTGCAGATCGTCAGGCCCAGTCCGGTGCCACCGTGCGCCCGCGTGGTCTCGGCATCGGCCTGGGTGAAGGCGGAGAAGAGTTTCGGCTGCGCCGCCTCCGGCACACCGCAACCCGTGTCACGCACTTCGACCCGCATGACGTGTCGGCGCCTGCCGATCGCGTGAAAGCCCATTTCCACATCGACCGAGCCGGTCTCTGTGAACTTGATCGCATTGCTGACCAGGTTGAACAGGACCTGTTTCAGCCGCACCGGATCGCCCTCGAACCGGTCCTCCGCGCCGGCCTGCACCTCGATGGAGAAACCGATCGCCTTTTCCCGGGCCCGGGCTTGCCAGAGCGTGCGGGCATCGGCGGCCATGCGGTGGGGATCGAAAACCTGGATGTCGAGGTCCATCTTGCCGGCCTCGATCTTGGAGAGATCGAGTACATCGTTCAGCAGGCGCAGGAGAATCTGGCCGCTATCATTGATCACGCGCACGAATTCGGACTGTTCGGTATTCAGCTCGGTCGACATCAGCAATTGTGCGACGCCGAGCACACCGTTCAGCGGCGTGCGGATCTCGTGGCTCATCGTGGCGAGGAATTCCGACTTGGCCTTGGAGGCAGCCAGCGCCTCGATCCGTGCATGGCCCAGCTGCTCGGCCAGGGCGGAGAGCTTGTGGCTGCGCTCGGCGCTTTCCCGCGAGGTCTCGCGGAACAGGTCCAGTGCGGTACCGACGCCGGAATATTCGCCATTGCGGGTGATCAGGAAGCCTTCCATCAGGGCGGACGGGCGGTCCCGCACGATCAGCATGTTCAGCTCGGCGATCGGCGTCGAGGCTTCGACCAGCAGCGGATCCTTGTTCATCAGGAAGGTGACCGGGCGTTTGGAGAACAGCGCGCGGCCGTGCCGGTCGGCCATCTTCACGAAAAAGCGGTCGCGCGAGACCAGGCCCAGCGGCTGGCCGTCCTGCACCACGGCAACGACCAGAAGGTCCTTGTCGTCGGAGAACAGGTCGTAGACGAACTCACCCGAAGTGTCCGGCGTAACCACCGGCGCATCTGTCATCACATCGCGAACGAGGCGGCTCATCCCGTTTCCCCCTGAAATCTGCGGGGGAGATTGTCCGGGCCTGCTTTCCAAGGCTTAAACGCCTGAACGGTTTCATGGAAACTTCACCGAAACGTCATGAAGACGGGCGCGTTTCCCGGTCGATCCAGTCGAGAAAGCCGGCCGCACTTCCAGCCTTGTCGACCGGCAGGGAGAGCACGCACGGCTCGTCATAGGGGTGCAGCGCGACGATGCGTTCGCACAGGGCGGGCGCCAGATCGGTCCGCGTTTTGAGGACCATGACGGCTTCTTGCGCGGTCTCCACCTTGCCCTGCCAGCGATAGACGCTGATCATGCCGCGGAACACGTTCGCGCAGGCGCACAGCTTCTCCTCGATCAGCCGTTTTGCGGCCGTCTCGGCGCTGTCCGGATCGGGCCAGGTTGTATAGGTCCAGCTATGGCTCATGGTCATCCTCGCTGTCTTCATTATATAAGCCGCCCATGACGAACCCAATGCCTGCCCCCACGGCCCTGGTCCTCTTCTCCGGTGGCCAGGATTCCGCCACCTGCCTTGCCTGGGCGCTCGACCGGTATGACCGGGTCGAGACGGTCGGTTTCGACTATGGTCAGCGGCACGCCGTCGAGATGAGTGCGCGGCAGGATGTGCGCAAGGCGATGCAGGCCCTGCCCGGCGGCGACCGGCTGGGCGAGGACTTCGTCATCGACCTCACCGGTTATGGCGCCATCGCGGAAAGCGCACTCACGGCAGAGCGCGAGATCGAGATGCAGGCCAACGGTCTGCCGTCCACCTTCGTGCCGGGCCGCAATCTGGTGTTTCTCACCGTGGCGTCGGCCCTGGCCTATCGCCGCGGACACAGCGTCCTTGTCGGCGGCATGTGCGAAACCGATTATTCCGGCTATCCGGACTGCCGGCGCGCCACCATCGATGCGACGCAGCAGGCGCTGACACTGGGCCTGGACGTGCCGATGCGCGTCGAGACGCCACTGATGCATCTGGACAAGGGCCAGACCTGGGCGCTGGCCGACGCGCTGGGCGGTGCGGACCTGGTCGAGCTGATCCGGATTCAGTCCCACACCTGCTATCGCGGCGAGCGCGGTGCGCTGCACGACTGGGGCCATGGCTGCGGCACCTGCCCGGCGTGCGAACTGCGGGCCGCGGGCTGGCAAGCCTGGCAGGAGGCGCGGACGGCATGAGCTATTCGGTCAAGGAAGCCTTCCTGACGGTGCAGGGCGAGGGCGCCCAGGCCGGGCGTCCGGCGGTCTTCCTGCGCTTTGCCGGCTGCAATCTGTGGAGCGGCCGGGAGCAGGACCGGGAGAAGGCGGTCTGCAATTTCTGCGACACGGATTTCGTCGGCATGGACGGGCCCGGCGGCGGGCGTTTTGCGACGCCGCAGGATGTCGCTGATCATGTCCGCAGCTTCTGGCCGGGCGGCGGCAAGCCGCTGGTCGTGTGCACGGGCGGCGAGCCCCTGCTGCAGCTGGATACGCCGCTGATCGACGCGCTGCACGGGGCCGGTTTCGAGATCGCCGTGGAGACCAATGGCACGCTGCCGGCGCCGGAAGGGATCGACTGGATCACGGTCAGCCCCAAGGGCACCGCGCAGGTCGTCCAGCGCTCCGGCCACGAGCTCAAACTCGTCTATCCGCAGCCCGGCCTCGATCCGGCAGCGTTCACGGGCTGGGACTTCCGGCGCTTCTCCCTGCAGCCGATGGATGGCGCTCGCATGATGGAGAACGCCCAGGCCGCATTCGAATACTGCCTGGCGCATCCGCAATGGTCCTTGAGCCTGCAAACCCACAAGTGGATCGGCGCGCCCTGACGCCCTGTCCGGGCTGGCGAACTAGCGGCTTTCCGACAGGCGCCGGGGCATCGGGGCTTCGCCGAGACTGTCGGTCAACTCCCGCGCAAACAGGCTGAAGGCCAGGCGGGTATCGCTCCAGATGCCCGTATCGTGACCTGTCGGCTCGGTATTGTACCAGCGGAAGGCATACTGCCCGATCGGCCGGCCATCGGCCCCGACCAGCTCGGCCGTCAGCTCGGCGCCGCCGGACGCCTCGCTGGTGTAGTGCGCGGTATCCATCTCCTGGATCTGCGACAGGGTCGGCCGGCTGGGGACGACATCAATCAGGGTGACATTGAGCACCGTCTCGTGCGCCGAGACGCCATGCCAGTCGGCAGCGACCAGCGTGTTCTGCAGCACGTCGCGCAGATAGCCGGTCAACCGTCCCAGCTCGGCCTCGCCCAGAAGCTCGGCTTTCGCGCGCAGCGCCGGGGCGACGTCGATCCGGCCGATCTCGATCGAGCCGGTCGCCTCGCTGCGATAGCTGGACTGGAAGCCGTTTGTCTGGGCCGTCGCCGATGCCGCCGGCACAGTCCCGATGAACGCACCTACAAGGACTAAAGCGAGCACACGCATCGTGTCTCTCCTCGCATCAGGTCCCCCTTGTGGCAAAGAGACTAGCACGAGGCGCCGCGTGTGCGTGAGCGAAGGGTATTGTGCGACCGCGAACGAAAACGGGGCGCACCCGCCGGATGCGCCCCGCTTGTTCGCTGAAACTTGGCACCGGGATCAGGAGCCGGAACCGTTCCGTTCGCTCAGGCTCTCGCCGATATCGCTGGCAAACCGGTCCATCGCGCGGCGTGCATCGGTCCAGCGGGAATAGCCCACGACATCCTGGATGTTATGCGAGCGCCAGGAATAGCTGAACGTCTCCAGCTCGGCGCCGCCGGCATCGAGAAGGCGGGCCTCAAGGCTGGCCCCGCCGATGCTGATGGATGAATGGTGCAGGCTGCGGGCCGCCATCTGTTCCATGGTCGGCCGGTTCGGCGTCGCGTCGAGAATGGTAACTTCCAGGCGAAGCCCGTTCTCGCCGAGCATGCCGGACAGTTCGCGCTCGAGATCTTCGCGCATTTCCCGAGCCAGATAGTCCAGCTCGCGCTGGCCGTATTCGTCGGCCTTCTCGGTCAGCTCCGGTCCGAAGCCGATCGGGGAAATGGAAACGGGATCCTGTGCCAGAGCCGGAACCGCCAGGGCTCCGATCGCCAGCAGCGCGGTCATGGTACGTCTCATTGTGCGCCTCCTAACAAAGTTGGCAACGAGTCCCTCGCAACCAGACTAACACATAGGAATTGCCGATGAAAATAAAACCGCGGACAGGCGGGGAGGCGCTCAGTCCTCGTCCTCGTCGTCGTCATCTCCGGGGGTAACAACGTCGATCGCCGCACCGCCCACCGCGCCGGCGGCACCGACCGCTGCGCCGACCGTGCCGACGGCAACATCGGTTGCGGCAATGACCAGGCATCCCGACAGGAGCGGGCTGAGGAAAAGCATGGCGAGCAGGATGCGGATGCGGCGCATGGATCGGTCTCCGGTTGAACGCATCCCTCGTCGCACTGACAGGGTTTCCACAAGATGAAGACGTTTTGCGCTAGCGTCCCTCGCGCCACCAGCCCAGGCCCAGGAAAGCCGCCAGCAGCAGGACCGCCAGCAGGCCCGGCAGAAGCGGCGTGCGGGTCGAGGCCTCGACCACATAACGCTCATTGCGGGTCAGGCCCAGCCAACTCCGTCCGGCCTGATCGGCGCCGGCCCGCGTGCGGCGCAGGGCCGGCAGGTCCGCATCGGCGCCGTCGCCGACCGGATACCAGCCGCCGCCGGTTGCCTCGACAAAGAGATCGAGCGCTTCGCCCGTCGGACGCAGATCGGCATATTCCACCGGATTGATCGGTCCCAGCGCGGCCACCGTCGTCAGATCGCCCGAGCGCAGCCGCACCAGGCCTGAGCCTTCCGCCGGCATGACCGCGGCAAAGCGGCCATCTTCGGTGCGCCCCATCGCGACCGTTTCCTCGCGACCGTCCGGCCAGGTGATCTCCAGCGGCGGCGCCTCGTCGGCCAGGGTAACCCGGTCGACATGCAGCTCGCCCTCGGTGGCGTAGGCGGTGAGGCGTTCCTCGTCGAGCTCGGGTTCGCGCATCAGCCAGTGGGCGACGCGGCGGAACATTTCCGCATAGGGACCGCCGCCCTCGAAACCACGGGCCCACAGCCAGGTCTGGTCGCTCATCACGATGGCGGCCCGGCCTTCGCCGGAACGCTGCAGCACGAGAAGCGGATGTCCGTCCGGCGTCTCCAGCAGCGTGTCGCCGCCCAGCGCCGTGCCGTGGATATGACGCAGCCAGCGGCCCCATTGCGGGGTCTCGCCGCCGCCGGCCAGACCGGCCGTCACGGGATGACGCAGGCCGGTATCCGTCGTTTCGGGGGTAAAACCGCCATCGGTGATATAGCCTGTCGGACGCACCGGCAGGACCGCGGCCAGCGGCGTGCGGTAGAGGCTCGGCGCCCCGGCGAAGGGCGGGCCGGCCGTCACCAGCAGCGCACCGCCATTGTCCACATAGCGGGCGATATAGTCGAAATAGAGCGGCGGCATGATATTGCGCCGGCGATAGCGGTCGAAGATCACCAAGTCGAATTCTTCCAGGCGCTCCACGAACAATTCCTGCACCGGGAAGCCGATCAGGGCCAGCTCGTCCACCGGGGTGGAGTCGCGCCGGTCTGGCGGCCGCAGGATGGTGAAGTGGACGAGGTCGACCGAGGGGTCGGACTTCAGAAGGTCACGCCAGGCGCGCGCGCCATTGTGCGGCTCGCCGGTCACCAGAAGCACGCGCAGCCGGTCGCGCACGCCGTTCACGGACACGGCGGCCCGGTTGTTGATGAGGGAGAGTTCTTCCGGCCCTGCCTCGACCTCGGCTTCGATGACATTCTGACCGCGGCGTTCCACAGGCACTTCCACCCGGGTCGAGCGGCCGATCGGGATGGTGAAGCGCTGGGGCTCGCCGCCCTCGAAGCGGAAATCCACCGCGGCGGTGCCCTGCATCGCATCGTCCTCGACGCGGATCATGAATTGCACGGTCTGGCCGACAATGCCGTAGCGCGGGGCTTCCTCGATCACCAGGCGGCGGTCGCCGGCCTCGCGGTCGCCGGGCATGACGTGATGGATCGGTGCATCGACATTGATCGCGTCCAGGCTGGCCGGCGCATCATGCACCTGGCCATCGGTAACCAGGACGACGCCGGCGATACGGTCCGGCGGTGCACTGGCGAGGGCAGCATTGACGCCGTCGAACAGCATGGTGCCGTCAGCGCTTTCACCGGCTTCCACCTCGACCAGATCCAGCAGGGGATCATTCTCGGCCTCGCGGCGCAAGGCCTCGGCCATGGCGTTGGCAGCTTCGTTGCGGCCGCCGATATCCATGCTGGACGAGGTATCGGTCACCAGGATGGCGACGTCGGCCAGCGGGTCGCGTTCTTCCTCGACCAGCGAGGGATTGGCCAGCACCAGGGCGATGCCCAGAATGGCGAGCGTGCGCCAGATCCAGCCGGACAGCCGCATCACGCCGCCGGCCAGTGTGGCGACAAGGGCGAGCCCGGTGAGGGCCGCGATCACGCTCCAGGGCAGGAGCGGCGCGAAGTCGAGCGCGGTGACGGTCGCGTTCATTGGCCCAGCCTCTCGAGAATTTCCGGCACATGGACCTGGTCGGCCTTGTAGTTCCCGGTGAGCGCGTACATCGCGATATTCACGCCGAAGCGGTAGGCCATCTCGCGTTGGCGATCACCGCCTTCGACGGGCACCATGGCCTCGCCATTCTCATTGCGGGCCCAGGCCGAGGCCCAGTCATTGGCGCCGATGATCACGCCGGACGTGCCGTCGCGAGAGGCACCGTCGGGATTGGCTTCCACCCAGACCGGGCTGCCCGAGAAGCGTCCCGGGAAATCCTGCAGCAGGTAGAAGGTGCGGGTGAGCACATGATCCGGCGGGATCTGGGCCAGCGGCGGAATGTCGATGCTTTCCAGAAGGGTGACGAGGCCGGGGTGTGGCGCACCCGTGCGCAGCATGGCCACGTCGGCATCCTGGGTGTCGAACACGATCAGCCCGCCGGACTGGAGATAGGCGCTCACCTTCTCGGCCGTCTCCGGCGAGAGCGGCTGCACATCGGTGGAGACCGGCCAGTAGATCATCGGGAAGAAGAGCAGCGGATCGGTGTCGATATCGATCCCCATCGGCGCGTCCGGTTCCATGGCACTGCGCCGGGTAATCTCGCGGCCGAGGCCGGCGAGGCCCGCTTCGCTGCGGCCGTCGGTCTGGGCATTGCCGGTGCGGACATAGGCAAAGCGCAGGCTGAGCGCGGCCTCCAGCGCGTAGGCGTCGGGATCGGTGTCCTGGGCGTCCGCCATCGGAGCGCCGGGCAGGATGGCCAGACCGATCATCACGGCGGCAGCCGTGCCGCCCAGCCGCACGGGCAGGCGGCCGGCCAGGGCAAGCGCGATCAGGATGTCCAGCGCCAGCAGGATCAGCGCGGCGGCCAGCAGCGGCGCATCGAAATGCGAGACCCGCGGACCGTCCAGCCCGGCAAATTCGGCGCCCGGCAGATTGCGCGGCAGCGGCACCATCCGCGTGTCGCGGGCAATCACGTTGAGGGCGGCCGATGCAGGCCCCAGCCGGTAGAGGCCGGGCGGCGAAACCGGGCTTGGCGTCGTGGTCTCGAAGGCCTGGGCCGGGATCGGACGGGCCGAGGCGGGAGCCGGCGCCAGCTGGCCTTCGGCGTCCAGCGCCCGGTCGAGCACCCAGGCGCCATTGGCAGGCGAGGACGCACTGCCGCTGTGCGCAAGGCCCATCAGACGCTGCAGCATGCGCGGGAAAAGCCCGGTCAGCGGCAGGTCCGACCATTCCGGGCTCGCCGTGACGTGGAACAGCACGATCCAGCCGCGGGCGCGACGTTCGGCGGTCACCAGCGGTGTGCCGTCGTCGAGACGGGCCCAGACGCGGTCCGGTGTTGCCGAACCCGGCTGGGCAAGGACCTGCCGGTCGACGGTCGCATTGCGGTCCACCGGCAGGCCGGCGAAGGGCGATGTGTCGGGGAAGGGCGCCAGCGTCTGCGGCTCCTCCCAGTTCAGCGCGCCGCCGAACAGGCGGCCGCCCTGGCGCAGGTCGACGGGCAGGAGCGCGTCACCGCGGGCGGCCAGGCGCGGGCCGGCAAAGCGGATCAGCACGCCGCCATTGTCGATGAAGTCGGCAATGCGCGGATCGTCGCTGCGCGCATCGTCGGTCATCACCAGGATGGACGGCTCGGCCGCCAGAAGATCGTCGAGCGTGCCGCGGATCAGCTCGGCGCGCGGCGCCAGGGCGCTCTGGATATAGTGCAGGTCGGACAGCAGGGGCTGGCCCTCGCTGGCGGTCAGTTCGATCAGGCCGACGCGGGGACGCTGCCAGCTATCGCCCAGCAGGTGCACCGACCCGGCGGTCGAGGTGCCGTCGAGGCGCAGGCTGGCGATGCGATTGCGCAGGTCGAGCGGTAGCGACAGCGTCGCCGAGGCAATGCCCGAACCGGCCTCGAAAGTGACGTCGCGGCGGGCAATGGCCCGGCCGTCGGAACCCAGCGCCGTCACGCCGGCCGTGCGGGGCAGGTCGGTCGCGGCGCGGCGGACTTCAACGGTCAGCCCGTCGGCCGCCGCTTCCGGCGGGGCAAGGGCAAGTGCGGCGCGGCCGCTGTCCGGTTCGATCACCCGCAAGCGGCCCAGGCCCGACAATGTCTGTGCCAGGCGGGCGGCATCGCCGGAATTCAGGCCGTCGCTCAGCCAGGTCACGGCCAGCGGGCCGTCCAGCTGACCGGCGTCGCGCGCATTGCGCAGGCGATCGGCCGTGGCGTCGCGATCGGCGGGCCAGGGCTGGGGCGACAGGGTTTCCAGCTGGCGGCGGGCGGCGTCGGCATTGCCCAGGCGCACGGGCAGGGGCGCATTGCCACTGTCCGCCGTGCCGGTGACGGCAATGGCGCGGCCGTCGCGATCCGCCTGGTCGATCAGGCGTTCGGCTTCGCGGCGCATATCGTCCCAGGCCGAAGCGGCCGTCCAGCCATTATCCAGCACCAGGAGGGAGGGGCGTGTCTCGGTCTCGACCGCGGCCGGCGTCCAGACCGGGCGGGCCAGGGCGATGATGATCAGGGCTGCGATCAGGAGACGGAACAGGATCAGCCACCAGGGCGCGTGTTGCGGCGTCTCGGCATCGTCCGGCGCGCCCATAAGGAGGCGCAGCGGCGGGAAGACGGCCCGGCGCGGTGCAGGCGGGGTCGCGCGCAGCAGGAACCACAGCGCGGGCAGCGCGAGGAGGCCGGCCAGCGCCAGCGGAGCTGCGAAGGAAAGAGGGCCCAGGGCGAACATATGCGTCAGACGTCTCGTGCCAGGGTTTTGAACAAGGATAGCACGGCGCTGGTCGCCGGGCGGTCGGTGCGGTGGGTGATCATCGTCCAGCCGAACTGCCGGGCAAGCGCCGCCAGCTGTTCGCCGTGCTGGGCCCAGCGGGCGCGATAGGCGTTGCGGGCTTCTTCGGCGCGGCCGAACAGCAGGGTCTCGCCGCTGCCGGGCGCTTCAAAGCGGGTGCGGCCGGAATAGGGGAAGTCTTCCTCTGCCGGGTCGACGACGCGCAGCAGGACGCCATTGGCTTCCTGGGCGGCAAAGCGCGACAGGCGCGCGGCCCAGGTCTCCGGCGGATCCAGGAAGTCGCTCGACAGCACGATGCGGCTGAAGCGGGAAATATGGGGCGCCTCGACCGATTGCTGGGCGCCGGGGCCCAGGATGAGCCGCCGCGACACGCGTTCCAGGCCCAGTGCGCCCGTACGGGCAATCGCCGATTCGCCCAGCACGGAGACCCGTTCCCCGCCCTGGGTGAGCAGGGCGGCAACAGCGATCAGGCACACCGCGGCCCGGTCGGCCTTGGTCGGCACATTGCGGCTGGAGGCGAACTGCATCGAGGCCGAGCCGTCGCGCCACAGCGAGACGGTGTTGGCCGCCTCCCACTCGTTCTGGCGCACGAAAAGCTGGTCGGACTTGGCCGACTGGCGCCAGTCGACCGCGGCGCGGCCGTCTTCGGGGCGGTGATGGCGGTATTGCCAGAAGGTCTCGCCAATGCCCGAGCGGCGGCGGCCGTGCACACCCTGGGCGACCGTCGCAGCGATGCGATCGGCCTCGGCCAGCAAGGCCGGCAGGCGCGCAGCCGCATCCTCACCCTCGTGGCGCAGGGCGACGACGCGGCGCTCGGTATTGCGGTCTGCGCCCTGGACCATGGATCAGGCCGCCTGGTCTGCGAGCGTCTTGATCAGGCCTTCCAGCGTGTGGCCGTCGGCGCGGGCCGCGAAGGACAGCGCCATACGGTGTTTCAGCACCGGTTCGGCCAGCGCGGCGACATCTTCCGTCGATGGCGCCAGGCGTCCGCGCAGCAGCGCGCGGGCGCGGCAGGCCAGCATCAGCGCCTGGCCGGCGCGCGGGCCGGGACCCCAGGACACGCCGTCGCGCACGGCCGGGACATCGCTCTCGTCCGGACGGGCCGAACGCAGCAGGTCGAGGATCGCATCGAGCACGCGCTCGCCGACCGGCAGGCGGCGCACCAGCGATTGCAGTTTCAGGATCTCGTCCGGGTTCAGCACTTCAACCGCTTCGGCCTGCTCCGCCCCCGTCGTCGCCAGCAGCACGGCGCGTTCGGCCTCGCGCTTGGGATAGGGAATGTCGACGCGCAGCAGGAAGCGGTCGAGCTGGGCTTCGGGCAGCGGATAGGTACCTTCCTGCTCGATCGGGTTCTGGGTCGCCAGGACGTGGAAGGGTTTGGGCAGGTCGTGGCGCTCGCCGGCGACGGTGACATGGCCTTCCTGCATCGCCTGCAGCAGGGCGGCCTGGGTGCGCGGGCTGGCGCGGTTGATCTCGTCGGCCATCAGGAGGCGGCAGAAGACCGGACCCGGCAGGAAGCGGAAATGCCGCTTGCCGTCATCGCTCTCTTCCAGGATTTCCGAGCCGAGAATATCGGCCGGCATCAGGTCCGGCGTGAACTGGATACGCTTGGTGTCCAGGCCGGTGGCCGTCGCGATCGTCTGCACAAGGCGCGTCTTGGCGAGGCCCGGCGCGCCGACCAGCAGGGTGTGACCGCCGGCGAGGACAGCGGCGAGACACAGCTCGATCTCGTCCTCGAGCCCGAAGATCACCCGGCCGATGCTCTCTTTCACCGCCTTGAGACGTTCCGTCGCGGCATCCGCCTCGGCAATCAGTTCTGCACCGGGTTCATTCGTCTCGGTCATCGTCCTACATTCCTTTGCGATACAGATACGATCCATTGGCCACATTGCTCTTTACGAGCATGGCGTTGCACACGAAAGCTGTCCATGCCCTCCACACCTCCGACCCGCGATCCGATGCAGTCGCTCCTCGACGCCGCCCGCCAGGCTGGCGACGGGCTGCCGCCGGTGGACAAGTGGCATCCCGACTATTGCGGCGAGATGGACATGGTCATCAAACGTGACGGGTCTTGGTGGCACGAAGGCACGCGCATTACACGTGACCGTCTAGTAAGACTGTTTTCCACGATCTTGCGGAAAGATGACGATGGCATTCACTACCTTGTGACCCCGGTCGAGAAGATCGGCATCGAGGTGGAGGTCGCGCCCTTCATCGCCACGCGGGTCGATGCGGTCGGCGAGGGCAAGGACCAGTCGCTGGTCTTTACCACCAATGTCGGCGATCTCGCCGAGGCCGGACAGGATCATCCGATCACGGTCGACGTCGATGCGGAAACCGGCGAGCCGACGCCGCTGGTGCGGGTGCGCGGCAAGCTGGACGCATTGATGGCGCGTCCGGTTTTCTACGAGCTCGCCGAACGGGCGGTCGAGCATGAGGGTGTGATGGGCGTGTGGAGCGGCGGCGAATTCTATCCGCTGGGGGCGGTGTGATGGAGAGCGCCGACCGGCTGCTGGCGCTTTTGCGCGACCGGCTGGACCCGGTGGATGCGCCGGCCATGCCGCCGCGATTCGGCGATGGCGATCTCAATGGCGGCCTGCCGCTGCGCGAGACGGCGACAACGGCGCTGCGCAATGCCGCCGTGCTGGCGCCGCTGATCGTACATGACGGTCCGCCGCGCCTGCTGCTGACCGAACGCGCAGCCCATCTGGCCAAGCATGCCGGCCAGGTCGCTTTCCCCGGCGGCAGTGTCGATCCGACCGGCGAGACCCCGGCCCAGGCCGCCGTACGCGAACTGGAAGAAGAGGTCGGTATCGGTGCCGGGCATGTCGAACTGATCGGCCGCTTCGACGGCTATGAGACCGTCACCGGCTTCCACGTCACGCCTTTCGTCGGTGTGCTGAAGCCCGGTTATGTCCTGCGTCCCGATCCGGGCGAGGTGGCCGATGTGTTCGAGGCGCCCTTTGATTTTCTGATGGATCCGGTCAATCACCAGCGCCATTCGCGCGAATGGCAGGGACACCGGCGGCATTTCTACGCCATGCCCTGGGAAGGCCGCTATATCTGGGGCGCCACTGCAGGCATGCTTAAATCCCTGCACGACCGGTTGTATGGTTAGGTCATGATCCGCATCACGATTATCGAAATCGCCTCGTTTTTCCTGCCCTTCCTGCTGTTCTTCATCTGGCGGTGGCAGACACGGTCCGACGTCAAGCTGACGGCGACGCCGGCGCTCAAGCTGGGCGTCGCAGGGGCCGTGCTGGCGATCGCGGCGATGATCGCGCTGGCCATGTTCGACGCCTCGCGCGGCGGGCATGAGGGCGACCGGTATGTGCCGCCTCGCGTCGTCGACGGCCGGGTCGTGCCGGGCCATTTCGTTCCTGCGGGCGAGGCGGAGAGCGACGCGGCCGGTACCGATACGTCCGAACCGGACGGCGAAGACACGCCGCAATGACCCGGCCGCGTCTCGATCCCGCCCGGCAGACCTGGATGCAGGCGCCAGAGACCGTCGCCGTGATGGAAGCGCTGGACGCGGCCCGGCCGGACGGCAGCCGTTTTGTCGGCGGCTGCGTGCGCAATGCGCTGCTGGGCGAACGGGTGGCCGATATCGACATCGCCACGCAGCTTCTGCCCGACGAGACCATCGCTGCGGCGAAGGCGGCCGGCCTGAAGGCCGTTCCCACCGGCAAGGCCCACGGCACGATCACCGTCATTGCCGATGGCGTGCCTTTCGAGGTGACGACACTGCGGCGCGATGTGTCGACCGACGGCCGGCGGGCGGTGGTGACCTTCACCGAAGACTGGGCCGAGGATGCGCAGCGGCGCGATTTCCGTCTCAACGCGCTCTATGCGGACCGGACTGGCGAGATCATCGATCCGACGGGCGGGCTCCAGGACGTCGCGCCGCGGCGCTTCGTGTTCGTGGGCACGCCGGAGAACCGTATCCGCGAAGACTATCTGCGCATCCTGCGCCTGTTCCGCTTCGAGGCCTGGTATGGCGCCGGCGATCCGGACCCGGCGGGTCTGGCGGCGTCGACCGCCCTGAAAGAGGGGCTTCATAAATTATCGGCCGAGCGTGTCTGGGCCGAACTCAAGAAATTGCTGGCTGCACGCGATCCGCGGGCCGCACTCGCCGCGATGGCCAAGGCGGGTATTCTGGATTTGATCCTTGGAGTGAACGGATCCTTAAGAGTCCTCGGCGGTATTGTGGATCAGGATATACAATATGGTCTAGCGCCCGATTCGCTCTTGAGGTTCGTGGCGCTTGCCGATGGCGGACCGGAAAGGATCAGGACCATGGCAGCCAAGCTGAAGATGTCGAACGCCGAGACGCGCCGCCTCGAGGGCGCGGTCGATCCATCGGCGCGCGAAGACGTTACCCGGGCCTTTTCCGACATGGCCGCAGCCGAACGCGCCATCATGGCGCTGGGCGCACGGGCTTTCGAGGACCAGGCCCGCCTGCAGGCCGCTGGCGAGGTGGCGCCGCCGCCGCGCGACTGGACCCTGCTTGCCAAATTCGCCCGCGAATGGGCCGAGCCGGACTTCCCGGTAAAGGGCGGCGATCTCATCCTTCTGGGCTACGAGCCCGGCCCGATGCTCGGCGATGCCCTCGACGCGCTGAAGGCCCACTGGATCGCCGAACGCTTCGAGCCGACCAAGGACGAGCTGATCGCGCGCCTGAAAACGCACTGATCCGTTTCCTTGGTGCTGAAAAAGATAAAGGCCCCGGATACTGTCCGGGGCCTTTCCTGTTCTGGATGACGGCTGGCGGTGCGGCGGCCTATCGGCCCCACATCGCCTGTTCGCCCTCTTCCACACGCTGCATGGATTGCGCATAGGCGGCATTGATCGAGACGCGGATGTTCTGCTCCGCCGGACTTTCCGCCGATGTGCGCACCTCGTGCTCGATGCGATTGGCGATTTCGAACTCGATCCGCTCGCGTTCCTCGGGCGGCAGGGCTTTGAGCGTATCCTCGGTCATGCCCTGTTCTTCCAGGTACATGGCGCGGATCTGCTCGGCCGGGCTCATCCGGGCCCATTTCAGGAATTCCTCGACCACGCCGCCGCCCAGGTTGGACCCTGGCGGCTGCTCGCCGCCGGACTGGCCGGGCGGTGCGGCTTCGGAAACTTTCTGGCTGGCCTCGAGCGGCAATTCGGCCGCTTCGGGCGGGATGGCATCAAAACCTTCCGTCGGACGGGTTTCTTCCTCGGCCTCGGGAGAGCGGGCGCCCGGCCATCTCGGGGCCGGTTGTGACAGGGCGTCGATATAGGACACGCGCTGAGCTCCTCGTCGGTAGACCCCGCGCACAGATACGCCGGGGCCCTGCCTGCCTAGCAGGACCGGTGCCAGCGCAGGGGCCAATCATAGCGTATGACTTCCCGCTAAGCGGCAGATATTGCCCGGCTTTTTCTTCCCTCTGGCAGGATTTGCCGGGCCGGGCCTAAGGCCATTTCGCCTCGGGCGGCATGGAGGAGAGGATCGACTTCACATTGCCGCCGGTCTCAAGACCGAACTTGGTGCCGCGATCGTAGAGCAGGTTGAACTCGGCATAGCGGCCGCGGCGGACGAGCTGTTCCTCGCGGTCTTCCGGCGTCCAGGCCTCGCCCATGCGCCGGCGCACGAGTTGCGGATAGATGTCCAGGAAAGCCAGGCCGACATCGCGGGTGAAGGAGAAGTCGCCATCCCAGTCGCCGGTATTGTGGCGGTCGTAGAAAATCCCGCCAATGCCGCGCGGTTCGTCGCGATGGGGCAGGTAGAAATACTCGTCGCACCATTTCTTGAAGCGCTCATGGAAATCCTCGCCATGCGCGTCGCAGGCGGCCTTGCAGGCGGCGTGGAAGTCCTTTGCGTCGGGGTGCGACTGGGTGCGGTTGCGATCGAGCACGGGGGTCAGGTCCATGCCGCCGCCGAACCACCACTGGGTCGTGGTGATGAAGCGCGTATTCATGTGCACCGCCGGGACGTTGGGCGACCACATATGCGCGATCAGCGAAATGCCGGTGGCAAAGAAGCGCGGGTCTTCCTCGGCGCCGGGGATCTGCTGGCGGAACAGGTCGGAAAACTCGCCCTTCACGGCAGAGACGTGGACGCCGACCTTTTCGAACAGCCGGCCCTTCATCAGGCCCATGCGGCCGCCGCCCTCATCCTTGGATCCGTCGCCGCGTTTCCAGTCCTCGAACACGAACCGTCCCGCTTCGCCGGGATAGAGATCGGACGGGGCCTCGTCTTCCAGGCGTTCGAATTCGGCGCAGATCTTGTCGCGCAGATCCTCGAACCAGGCCTGGGCGGACTGGCATTGCAGGTCGGAGCCGGCGGAGGCGGGTTTGGGCTGATTACTCATGGCCGCGATGTGTAGCGCAGCCGGCGGCGAGGGCAAGCCCCGCCTGTTCCAGCCACGCCGGTCAGCGCCGCCAGGTGGGGAAGGCTGCCTCGATATCGGCAATGCGGATGCGCGTCTGCTGGCGGATACGGTCGGCAAGCGACTGGACATAGTCCATGTTCTCGCCCTCGAACCCCTCATACTGCTTGGCCTGCACGGCGATCTCGCCAACATCCGGCAGGTGGGTGACGCGGTCCCGGTTGATCATGCCCAGCGAATAGCCCAGCAGCCGGCCGATCGCGCTCTGATTGGCCTGTTTCCAGTCGCCCGACACATTGCTCAGCGGTGCGCTGAGCGAGGGGGCAAAGCGGATGGTCTGTGTGTTGTTGCGGCTGCGCGAGCGGTCGCGCACCGTGACCGGGAAGTTCACCGCGCTGAACGCCGCGTCATAGCTCAGCCGGGCGCCATTGCTGCAGGCGCCTTCGGCAATCCAGGCGAGAGCATGGTCGGACAGGCCGGTGACATCGCCGCCGCCGCCGATCGAGCCGTGATCGCCGGGAAACCAGAGCTGCTGGTAGGCGTCGCGGCCGCGGCCGTCCTGCTCGGCTTCGCTCTGCAGCGCAGCCATCTTGCCGGCCTCGAACAGGGCGGGCCGGAAGGCAGCGCGCGGTTCGTCCAGCGCGACGGCGTGACGGGCCCGCTGCACGATGCGGGAGAGTTTCAGATCGTGGAAGCCGTGATCCTCGGCCTTGCCGGCCATGGCATTCCACACGCCGGGCACACCGTTCTGGCCCACCGTGTCCCAGACGCCCAGATAGCTGACCATGATCTTCTGGTCGGGATTGTCGGCCTGCAGCGACAGGTCGGCGGCGGTGTCGATCCACCAGCCGGGATGGTTATAGGTGCGGCGGAAGTCGATACTGTCGGCATGGTCAGGCTTGCGGCGCTTGTCCTTGTAGAGCATCAGCGCGTCGTCGACATAGGGCGCCGCATCGCGCCGCAGGATGCCGCAATTGCGGATCATCCCGACCAGCGAGCGCGCTGTGTAGGCGCCGCGCGAAAAGCCGAACACGAAAATCTCGTCACCGGGGTCGTAGTTGAAAACAAGGAAGGAATAGGCGTCGACGATGTTCTGGATCAGCCCGTCGCCGAAGCCGCCGCCATCCATGCTCTCGCCTTCCAGCGTGCCGACACCTTCATCGTAGAAGACGACCTGCTTGACCGGATCGGCGCCGTCGCCGGCATCGCCCTCGGGATGGATGGACTGGGCCAGCTTGACCACATTCGTCACCGGGCGGGACTTGTAGTCCAGCTCGTTCCAGGTGCCGTCACAACAGATCACGATACGCTTGTGCCGCGCCATACCGTCCTCCCGGGCCATGTCGGACATGCGCGTAAATACTACTTCAGATGGAAATTTCGTTCAAACAGATTCACGGGTTGTTTCGAAACTGTCGGCTTGCTTCTGCCAGCGCGATGCCGGCGCTCATCGCGACATTGAGCGAGCGCATGTCCGGGCGAATCGGAATCCGCACGCGACAATCCGCCGCGGCGTGGATGGTCTCCGGCACGCCGGCGCTTTCCCGGCCGAACAGCAGCCGGTCGTCCGGCTCGAAGGTGAAATCCCACAGGTCTGTCGCGCCCGCAGTCGTGAACAGGACGAGGCGGCCCGGACGAGCTTCTGCACTTTCTGTGTAGGTATTCCAGCCGGCATGGCGCACCGGCGCAATGGCCGCGCCATAGTCCATCGCGGCCTTGCGAATCCCCTTGTCCGTCAGGGGAAAGGCGCAGGGCTCGATGACGTCCATTCCGGCCCCGAAACAGGCGGCCGTCCGCATGGAAGCCCCAAGGTTTTGCGGAATATCCGGTTGAAAAAATACGATCCGCATTCTAAGCCGCGCACAGACTGGAGCCATCTGTCTGCATGCGGCATTGCGCCGCCTACTGGTCAGTGGGTCCGGGAGTAGTTTATACCGCGTCAAACCCCGTCTTGGACGGGGTCGTCAAGATTGACGCATGTTTCTGGGGCAGGGCCCGGCTTTGTGCAGGCCCGTTATAGACAAGAGAAGAGGTCGGCTCGTGACGGAAGAGAACGGCGCGCCCGGCGGACACGGTGAAGAACCGACACGCCGCGACTTCATCTATATCGCTGCAGGCGGCGCGGCCGCTGTCGGTGGCGGTCTCGTGGCCTGGCCGTTCATCGATCAGATGAATCCCGCAGCGGATACGCTGGCGCTGGGATCCATCCGCGTCGATGTCTCGCTGGTCCCGGTGGGATCGGAGATCACCGTCATGTGGCGCGGTGGCCCGGTCTTCATCCGGCACCGGACGGAGGAAGAGATCGCGGAGGCCCGCTCGGTCGAGCTGAACGCGCTCCCGGACGAGGACGCCCGCAACGACAACCTGCCGACCGGCATTCCGGCGATCGACGCCAACCGCGTCCTGCGCCCGGAATTCCTGATCGTGAAGGGCAATTGTACCCACCTCGGCTGTGTGCCGCTGGGTCTGGGCGCCAATACCGGCGACTATGACGGCTGGTACTGCCCCTGCCACGGTTCGCACTACGACACCTCGGCCCGGATCCGTCGCGGACCGGCGCCGGAGAATCTTCCGGTTCCCGACTATTATTTCGAATCGGAAAACACGGTGAAGATCGGCCTGTCGCCCGACGAGGCAGCTGTCTCCGGATGGCAGGTCGCTGACGCTTCGGGGGCTGCGGCATGAGCGGACATTCGACTTACGAGCCGAAGACCGGAATCGAGAAATGGCTCGACTCCCGTCTTCCGATCATCCGCCTGGGCTATGACAGCTTCGTCGACTTCCCGACGCCGCGGAATCTGAACTACTGGTGGACGTTCGGCGGTATTCTCGCCGTCTTCCTGATGATCCAGATCATCACCGGCATCGTGCTTGCCATGCACTATGTGGCGCACGAGGACATGGCCTTCCAGTCGGTCGCCCGCATCACCCGCGACGTGCCCTTCGGCTGGCTGATCCAGTCGATGCACGCGAACGGTGCGAGCTTCTTCTTCGTGGCGGTCTACCTGCACATGTTCCGGGGTCTGTACTACGGATCGTACAAGGCGCCGCGCGAGGTCCTCTGGATCCTCGGCGTCGTGATCTACCTCCTGATGATGGCCACGGCCTTCATGGGTTACGTGCTGCCGTGGGGCCAGATGTCCTACTGGGGCGCCATGGTGATCACCAACCTGATCGGCGCGCTGCCCTTCGTCGGCGATGCGATCCGGGAATGGCTGTGGGGCGGTTTCTCGGTCGGCCAGGCTACGCTGAACCGCTTCTTCTCCCTGCACTACCTGCTGCCCTTCGTGATCGCCGGCGTTGTCGGCCTGCACATCTGGGCGCTGCACGTGCCGGGCAATGGCAATCCGGCCGGTCTGGAAATCAAGGACCCGAAGAAGGACGCACTGCCCTTCCACCCGTACTATACGGTGAAGGACGGCTTCGCGATCATCGTCTACCTGATGGTTTTCGCCACCTTCGTCTTCTACATGCCGGGCGTGCTGGGCCATGCCGACAACTATATCGAGGCCAACCCGCTCTCGACGCCGGCGCACATCGTGCCTGAATGGTATTTCCTGCCCTTCTACGCGATCCTGCGCGCCATCACCTTCGACATCGGCCCGATCGATGCGAAGCTGGGCGGCGTGCTGGCGATGTTCGGTGCCATCGCGATCCTCTTCGTCCTGCCCTGGCTGGACACGTCGAAGGTTCGCTCCATGCGCTACCGCCCGCTGACCCGCTGGTTCTTCATCTTCTTCGTGATTGCGGCACTGGGCCTTGGCTGGTGCGGTGCGAAGAACCCGGATGATCCGTTCATCGGCGCCGTGAAGTTCGTACACCTGGCGCAGTTCCTGACGGCCTACTACTTCGCCTACTTCATCGTCATCCTGCCGGTGATGGGCATTGTCGAGAAGCCGAAGGACCGTCCGGCGTCCATCGAGGCGTCCGTCCTCGGTGAAGACAAGTCCTAAGGGAGCGACGAGATCATGATGATGACCCGTATTTTCGCCGCTGCCCTGGCAGCTGTCGGCCTCTCGGCCACGGCGGCACTGGCCGTCGAGGGCGATGCCCACGCACCGGAAAACTATGCCTGGGAATTCGAAGGCCCGTTCGGCACGTTCGACCGTCATGCGGTCCAGCGTGGCTATCAGGTCTACCAGGAGGTCTGCGCCTCCTGCCACTCGATGAACCTGATGCGCTTCCGCAATCTGGGCCAGAAGGGCGGTCCGTTCGAGTCGGAGCAGTATCCGAACCCGAACGACAACCTGATCGTGATGCAGATCGCTTCGGGCTACCAGGTCGAAGACGGTCCGAACGATGATGGCGACATGTTCATGCGTGATGCTCTGCCGTCCGACGCCTTCCCGGCGCCGTTCGAGAACGAGCAGCAGGCCCGCGCCTCCAATGGCGGCGCCTATCCGCCGGACCTGTCCCTGATCGTCAAGGCGCGTACGGGCGGTGCGGACTATGTCCGTTCGCTGCTGCTGGGCTATGAAGAGGCTCCGGAAGACTCCCATCTGTCGCCGGGCCAGTACTACAACGCCTACTTCGCCGGTGGCGCGATCGCCATGGCGCCGCCGCTGGTCGACGACATCATCTCCTATGATGACGGCACGCCGGCAACGGTGGAGCAGATGGCCGAGGACGTGGTGACCTTCCTCACCTGGGCCGGCGATCCGCACATGGAAGCGCGCAAGCAGATGGGCGTGATGGTGCTGATGTATCTCTTCATCTTCGCCGTCCTGGTCTATCTGGCCTACCGCCAGATCTGGCGGAACGTGAAGCACTAGGCGTTTCGCCTGGCACTGGATTGAAAAGGCCGCGAGCGGAAACGTTCGCGGCCTTTTGTTTTGCGAGCGGCACCAGGCTTCCCCTGCGCAAGCGGGGGAAGTGCCGGCCCCGGCCCTGGGCCGGGGGAGGCGATGGGGGTGAGTCTGCGCGCTACCGCGCTCTGCGGTGCTCCGCACCGCCCCCTCAGTCCGCTGCCGCGGACAGCTCCCCCGCAAGCGGGGCGAGCCCCTGGGATCGCCAAGGACGGAGTACAACACATGACGCACTGGAAACTCGGCATTGTCGGCGGGTCCGGCCTCTACGCTCTCGACGGGCTCGAAAACGTCCGCAGCGAAACCGTCGAGACGCCCTGGGGCGAGCCGTCGGCACCGCTGACCCATGGCACGCTGAACGGTGTCGAACTGGTCTTCCTGCCGCGTCACGGGGCCGGGCATCGCCTGTCACCGTCCGACATTCCCTTCCGCGCCAATATTGCCGCGCTGAAAATGGCCGGCTGTACGGATATCGTCTCGATCTCGGCCTGCGGCTCGCTGCGCGAACATCTGGCACCGGGGCATTTCGTGATCGTCGACCAGTATGTCGACCGCACCGATGGCCGCGCCCGCAGCTTCTTCGGTGCCGGATGTGTCGCGCACGTGCCCATGGCCCAGCCGGTCTGTGCCCGCCTGGCGGGCCTGATCGGCGATGCCGGCGAGGCGGCTGGCGTGCCCGTACAGCGCGGCGGCACCTATATCACGATCGAGGGACCGCAATTTTCCACCCGCGCCGAGAGCGAGCTCTACCGGCATTGGGGCATGGATGTGATCGGCATGACCAACATGCCCGAGGCCCGGCTTGCCCGCGAGGCCGAGCTGCCCTATGCCTCGATCGCCATGGTGACGGATTACGACTGCTGGCATGACGGCGAGGCGAGTGTCGACGTGGCCGCCGTGCTGTGGGTGATGCGCGACAATACGGTCAAGGCGAAGGCCTTGCTGACGCGCCTCACGGCCATGCTGGCCGGCCGTGAGCGCGCGCCCGACCCGGTCGATACCGTACTCGATACCGCCCTTATCACGCCGCCCGAAGCCCGCGACCCTGAAATCGTCGCCCGCCTGCGCGCGATTGCCGGACGGGTGCTCTGAAGCGTGATCAGGTGAAGTGGGAACCGGTTCACCGGTTCGATCACGCGACCGCTCAGGATTCTAGAGCGTGATCAGGTGAAGTGGGCACCGGTTCACCGGTTCGATCACGCGACGGATCAAGTGGCCGGGGCCGAGCCGTTTCCGCAGAAAACGATCCAGCTTTGGCGAGCGGCTGGACGGATTGCGCGCGGCGGGTCTACATTTGCGGCATGTACCGTATCGTTCTCACCGCCTTGTTCGCCGCCCTGACCCTGGGTTCGCAACCGCGCGCCGAGGCGAGCGATGTTGTCGCCTTCGATGCCCTCGACGCCCGGACCTACGACATTTCCCGCGAAAGCGTCGTGCAGCTCCTGTGTCACGAGGAGCAGACCGGCCGGTATTTCCTCAGCCGGGCCGTCGTGCTCGACGCGCAACCCGATGCGCGGCCGGGGTTCGACATCCTGCTGGGAACGCGCCACGCCCTGCGCGGACACAACGGTCCGCGGACCTGCCATGTGCGCGGCGTGCCGGACACGGTCGGCGAGATCGTCGATGTGCGAACCGGCCCGGCCCATCCGGAGAACCTGACCGAGTTCAGCAGCGACTGGGCGATCCTGCGTACGCGGCGGCGGCTGCCGGACGAGACGCCCCGGCTTCGCGTTCTGGCGGCCGGTGCAGTCGATCAGGGCGAAGTGTCCTTGCTGGTCCGCCCGGTCGACCGCGAACCCTGCCATGTGCGTGAGACACCGGCGGCCTTTTCCGATCCCGGCCTGCTGATCCATGGCTGCCGGTCGCGCCAGGGCCTGTCGGGCACGCCGTTGGTCGTCCAGGTCGAGGGCGAGCCCTTTGTGGTTGCCGTGCATGTCGGTCACACAATTCCTTTCGGCGCACACCAGGAATCCTACGGGATCGCCCGGCGCCTCAATGGCGACTTCCTCTCGACCCTTGCCGAATACCTGCGCGAACTGGCCATTCCCTAGCCGCAGGCTGCCCTTTCCCCGCGCCGCGGCCTCGTCCATAAAGGCCGCCGGGCAAGGATGAAGGGGACACCATGATCACGGTGGTTGCACTCAGCTGGGCGGTCGCGGCCGCGCAGATTCCGGAATTCACGCCACCCCGTCCGGCGGTGGAATGCGCGGAACACCTCACCGACTGGCCAGCCCGCCGGCGCTGCCTGCGCGGCCTGCTCGACGATGCCGAGGACGCCCTCGCACAAGCTGCAGACGCGGCCCTCGCCGAAGCGCGCGAGTCGGACTTCGATTCCGGCGGCCATTTTGGTGCCGAGGCGCATTTCCAGACCGCCCAGACGGCCTGGCAGACCTATCGCGATGCCGAATGCGACCGGCGCACCGCGCTGATGTTCATCGGCGAGGACAGCCGCGAGGAAATCGGCCTGGACTGCCGCATCACCCTGACCCGGGCCCGCACACAGGAATTGGAGACGATGTGATGGACCGGCCGGTCCTGCATATCGGCAACAAGCGATATTCCAGCTGGTCCCTGCGCGCCTGGCTGGTCCTGCGCAAGGCGGGCATCGATTTCGACGAGGCCCTGGTGCCGCTCTACACGCCGCAGACGCGGCAGGCGGTGAGCGATCTGTCGCCGGGCGGCAGCGTGCCGGCCCTGACCACACAGCATGGCACGGTCTGGGATTCGCTGGCGATTGCCGAATGGGCCGCCGAACGCGTGCCCGGCCTGTGGCCGGAGCATGAGGGGCAGCGGGCGCTGGCGCGTGCTGCCGTCTGCCGCATGCATGCCGGTTTCACGGCTCTGCGCGCGCAGTGCGCCATGGACATCGCCCGCACGCCCCGGGCGATTGCCCTCACGGCCGACACCCGCGCCGATATCGCCGCCATCCAGGCGTTGTGGAATGATGTCGGCAGTGTCGACGGTCCCTGGCTGTTCGGCCGCTGGAGCATTGCCGACGCCTTCTTCACGCCGGTCGCGGTGCGTTTCCACACTTTTGATATTCCGCTGCATGCCGGCGCCCAGGACTATTGCGATAAGCTGCTGGCCGATGAAGACTATGCCGCGTGGCGTAGCGCCGCCCTGGCCGAGACCCTGCCGGGCCCGACCGGCTGAACGACAGCGAACTGGATCTTTCCGCATGGACCTGAAATCCGCCATCCGCACGATTCCGGACTATCCCAAGCCGGGCATCATGTTCCGCGATGTCACCACGCTGATCGGCGATGCACGCGCCTTCCGCGTCGCCGTTGACCGCATGGTCCAGCCCTGGGCCGGCGCCAAGATCGACCGGGTAGCCGGTACCGAGGCGCGCGGCTTCATCCTGGGCGGTGCCGTGGCGCACCAGCTCTCCGTCGGCTTCACCCCGGTGCGCAAGCGCGGCAAGCTGCCCCACCGTACGCTGATCGAGGAATACGAGCTGGAATACGGCCAGGACGCGATCGAGATCCATGTCGACGCGATCCAGGAGAACGACCGCGTCCTGCTGGTCGACGACCTGATCGCCACCGGCGGCACGGCCGAAGCCTCCATCCGCCTCCTGCAGCGCGCCGGCGCCACCGTCGTCGGCGCGGCCTTCGTCATCGACCTGCCCGATCTGGGCGGCGCCAAACGCATCGAAGCGCTCGGCGTACCGGTCTCCTCGCTGGTGCAGTACGAGGGCGATTAAATGGGGTCTCATCCCTTCTCCCCGGCTGGGGAGAAGGTGCCGCGAAGCGGCGGATGAGGGGCGCGCGACAGCGCTACAAAGAGTCTTTTGAGTGGGCCGCTCCCGCGGCCGCCCCTCACCCCGCCCTCTCCCCGGTGGGGGAGAGGGGAGTTCACTGCAGCATTCATCGTCACCCTGACGAAAGTCAGGGCCCAGTTCACAGAACGCGATGGGGGCGAACTCGCACCTGTACCGCTCTGCGGCCACAAGCGTAATCTGGGTCCTGACTTTCGTCAGGATGACGGTGGTTTGGGCTGAGGCTGGCTTTCCTCCTCATTCCATGGGGAAGAAAGAGGCAGCCGCTTCCCCCGGATTTATTCCGGGGTCTGGCACAAGGCCGGGGAAATCAGGCGAGGCGGTGCATACAGCCCGGCTCTCACCTTGCCTGCATCGGCACAGCCCCTAATCTGGGCCCGGACAGGGGGAGGGCAGCCATGTTTGTCGGTCACTACGGTCCGGCCTTTGCCGGCAAGGCGGTGGCGCGGTCGGTGCCGTTGTGGACGCTCTTCCTGGCGGTGCAGCTGGTCGATGTCGCCTGGGGGATATTGGTCGCCAACGGGATCGAGCACATGCGCATCGTTCCGGGCTTCACCGACGCCAATGCGCTCGATCTCTACGACATGCCGATCACCCATTCCCTGCCGGGCGCGCTGGCCTGGTCGGTGGCGGCAGGCCTCGTCTATGCGATCTGGGCGCGGCGCGAGAAGATGCTGGGCGGGCTGGTCGTCGGCGCGGCCGTCTTCTCCCACTGGATCCTCGACGGTCTCGTCCATGTGCCCGACCTCCTGCTCTGGCCGGGCGGACCGCGCGTCGGGCTGGGCCTGTGGAACAACTACCCCGTCGCCCTTGCACTCGAGGCCGCGGTGCTGGTCTTCGGCTTTCTGCTCTACATGCGCGTGACCGAGGCAAAGGGCCTCATCGGCCGGATCTGGCCCTGGGTCTTCCTGGTCCTGCTGGGCGTGGCGGAGATTGCCAATCATGGTGGCCCGCTGCCGGAAAGCCCGGCCGCCTTCGGCTATTCCGCCGCCGTGACCTTCCTCGTCTTCACCGGCCTCGCAGCCGTCTGCGACCTGACGCGGCGGGTGCGGTAGGGTCGCTACCCTCCCAATCAAAAACTTCGTCATCCCCCGGCTTGTCCGGGGGACCTGGACTCTCCCGTCAGCAGGGAGTGGCCAGGCCTGCACGCGGCAGGTTCCCCGGTCAGCTGAGCTCCCCCGGATCCCTGCTTGCGCAGGGCCCGTGGGATGACGGCTCAAGAAGAGGGTTCGGATTGAAAACGGGGACATGGGCCCGAGGCCCACATCCCCGCTTCGCATTATTCCGCGATCAGCGCGCGCACGTCGGCCGTCGAGGCTTCCAGTGACGGTTCGTGCAGATACATCATGTGGCCGGCTTCGTAGTAGCGGAACTGGACGCGGTCCTGGTCGAAGCCGGGCTGGTTGAACATCAGCTCGGCGGCGAAGAAGGGCGTGGCCAGGTCGTAATAGCCCTGGGCGACCAGCACTTTGAGATCGGAATTCTGGCGCATGGCGCGGGCAATCCACGGGGCGACATTGATGTAATTGTTATTGCCTGAGCGGCCGGCATCCCAGTTCCAGCCGCGCACGCCGCCGATCACCGAATAGAATTCGGTCATGTCGACGCCCAGTGTGCGGGTGAAATAGTCCAGCATGGCGGCGGTATAGCTGCCATCGATACCGTAGAAGCTGGGATCGGTCTCCGGATCCTCGCCGACACCGTCGACCTCGACGCCGGTGAAGCGGGCGTCCAGACGGCCCACCGACACGCCTTCGTCGCGCATCAGCTCGCGCTGGAAGCGGCGCAGCGAGACCCGCATATTGGCGCGGGTGAGGAAGTCTTCCGACAGGCCGGTAAAGCGCGACAGCTCGCGCACCACGCGGGCCTGGCGGTCGGCCGGCAGGGTCACGCCATGCATCAGGGCCGGCATGTATTCCTCGATGGCGAAAGTGCGTGCCTCGGCGAGGAAGGCCTCGAGATCATTATTCCAGGCCGAGCGGTCGACCTGGCCATGATACCAGGCCGTGGCGGCAAAGCCCGGCAGCAGGCCGACATAGCCGATATCATTGCCCTCGGACGTGTCGTCATAGCGGAAGTCCAGCACGGTCGAGATCAGGGCCACGCCATTGATCGCGACATCGTTGAAACTGCCTTCCAGCTGGTTCAGCAGCGAGCCGATGCGCAGCGTGCCATAGCTTTCGCCCAGGAGGTATTTCGGCGAATTCCAGCGCCGGTGCTCGGTCAGCCAGATGCGGATGAACTGGGCCAGGCTCTCGCCGTCCTCGTTGACGCCCCAGAAATCGTCGCCCTCGCTCTCGCCCAGCGGACGGCTCCAGCCGGTGCCGACCGGATCGACGAAGACGAGATCGGCCACGTCGAGGATGGAATGCGTGTTCTCGACGATGTTGTAGGGCGCGGCGCCATCGTCCTGCGCATTCGGCAGGGCCACGCGCTGCGGGCCGAACATGCCCATGTGCAGCCACAGGCTGGCCGAACCCGGCCCGCCATTGAAGACGAAGGCGACCGGCCGCGTGCGCGGGTCGGCATGGCCGTCGGCGATATAGGTGGTCGAGAAGATCGAGGCGGTCGGATTGCCGTCGGCATCGCGCAGATAGGTCTCGCCGGCGGTGACGGTGTAGCGCACGCGCGTGCCGTTGGCGTTGACCTGGCCGGTGCTCTCATAGACGCGCGGCTCGGGGATATCACCCCCGGAATTGTCCTGCGCCTGAACGGTGGTAGCCAGAAGCGCCGCGCCCAGCGCGGCAGTCATCAAGCGGATCATGCCTGTCTCCCCAAATTGACGTCGCCGCGACCCTAAGCGCCAATCCGCCCGGCGGGAAGACCGGGTGTGCGGCGGTAATGTCGAGGGGGTGGAAATAGCGCCTGTCATCCGGGAAGACAGGCACGAGCGGCGAATCTGGTCCTTCCCCTTGATGGGGAAGGTGGGCCGAAGCGGAGCTTCGGGTCGGAAGGGGTGAACCCCGGTGGCGGACTATGAAGGGCGAAGTGGCAGACACCTCGCCCGCACCCCATCCACCACGCCTGCGGCGTGGTCCCCCTTCCCCATCAAGGGGAAGGACGAGGGCCTACCGCTTCTTCTCCACCAGCAGCGTCTTCGGGCGGCGTTCGCGGGCGGTCTTGAAGAGCTGGAAGCTCTGGTTCACGAAATTGGTCACATCGACGATGGAGCGCATGAAGCTCTCCAGCTCCGGCGTCTTCTCCGCCTCGACCAGGCGCACCGGCGCAGCCGGATCGCCGCCCTCGAAGCGGACATAGAAGAGCGGCTCGCCGCGCTTGAGCACCAGATCCTTCTCCAGATCGTGCCATTCGAACGCCCACATGTGCTGGCGCGGCCAGATGTCGGCGGGGAAGCGGCCGCACAGCATCACGCCCGGCCGGGCCTGGGTCTCGTAGTGCAGGAAGGGCGGGAACTGGTTGATGTAGAGCGGCTCGTCGGAAATGAAGACATAGGGCGTGACCAGCTGGATCATCGGCCGGTTGGGATGGCGCCATTCATTCTGCGGCGACAGGACGAGGATCTGCTGCAGCCCTGCCGGACGGGTCGAGGCCTGCGGCCCGTCGACATTGGTCAGCTGCATCTGGCCCTGGGCATTGCGCACCATGCGCAGGCGCAGATCGACCGGGCAGGGGATGGCGAAATGCCGGCGGTCGAACTCGATCGCGGCGGGGCAGGACAGGGCCGACTTGGTCGTCTCCGGCCGCGGATGGTCGAAACTCACCGGTTTCGGCGCGTCCCAGATCAGGCTCGTCTTGTCGTCCTTGAACAGCCAGCCGGCCTTGTAGACCCGGCGCGGCCCGCGATCCGCCTCGTCCTGCATCCGGCGATAGAGTTTCACGAACATGCGGTCTGGCCCCCTCCGTCTTCACGCCCCGGAAGGCTAGGCCAAAGCCCGGCCGGTTGCGAGGCGGGTTTTCAGCATGCCCCGCCGATGCGGGCGATGGAAACGCTCCCGGAGAAACGCTATAGCGCTGGCATGAATTACCGCCACGCCTTCCATGCCGGAAACTTCGCCGACGTGCTCAAGCACTGCGTTCTCGCCCTGTGCCTGGAGCATCTCAAGTCCAAGCCCAAACCCTTCCGGGTGATCGACACCCATGCCGGGATCGGCGGTTATGACCTCGCCTCCAGCGAGGCCGCGCGCTCGCCGGAATGGAAGGACGGGATCGGCCGCCTGTTGAACGCCGACCTGCCCGAGGCCGCCGCCGACGCGCTGGCGCCCTATCTCGACGTGGTGCGCGCGCTCAATCCGGACGGCATGCGCCACTATCCCGGCTCGCCGGAAATCGCCGCCCGGCTGTCCCGCGCCGACGATCGCATCCATCTGTGCGAACTGCACGAAGCCGACGCCAGGACGCTGGACGACCGCTATCGCCGCGATGCGCGCGTGAAGGTGGAACGGCGCGATGGCTACAAGGCGCTGAAAAGCCTGCTGCCGCCGAAGGAAAAGCGCGGCCTGGTGCTGATCGATCCGCCCTTCGAGGACCGTGACGAGTTGGCCCATATGGCTGAGGCCGTCACCGGCGCGTTCGGGCAATGGCCGACAGGCACCTATATCTTCTGGCGCTCGCTGAAAAACCTCTGGGCGGCCGACCGGTTCGACAACGGGCTCGCCGAATGGCTGATCGCTGAAAAGGGTATCGAGCCGGAGAAGATCCTGCGCGCCGACCTCTGGGTGCGCGACCTTGCCAGCGAGGGCAAGCTGGCCGGTGCCGGCGTTGTCGTCATCAACCCGCCCTTCACGCTGGAGGACAAACTTCTCGGCCTCATGCCCTGGCTCGCCGACACGCTGGCCCAGGGCGACGGATACGGCTGGCGCGTCGATGGCGGCCTGACCGACGAGGATGTTGAAGAAGGGCTGGAGGAGTAACCAGCCCTCCTTCGTCCCTCCGGCTCTGCGTCAGTTCAGGCGTTGTGCGCGGCGCAGGGCAAGCAGCGTGCCGCCGGCGGCGAGTACAAGCATCCAGATCATCGCGATCAGGCCTGACAGCGGGATTGCAGGTTCGGTGAAGGCAAACTCCGGAATGCGGCGGGCTTCCTCGACCGTCAGCCGGTTGCGCCCGACCGTCGCCGGCCCGATCGCATCCAGCACGACATCCAGATGCGCGCGGGCCTGCCGCCGGAAATCGGCCGAGCGGGCCGGCCCGGTCCCGGCCGAGGCCTGCAGGACCTGGTTCAGCATGATGGCGGGCGACAGGAATTGCAGCGCGCCGACCAGGCCGCGCTGCTGGGCCTGCTGCCCCTCGAACGCGTCGACGAGCCCGCGTGTGCGGGTGTTGATGTCGACATTGGCCAGATAGGAGGCGCGGTAGAAGCCGGGCACGGCCTCGTCCGGCGCATCGGCTTCGTCCGGATGCTCGGCCATGAAGATTTCCGCCCGTTCGGCCAGATTGCGCCGCGTCGCACCTTCCGCCAGCCGCGCCTCGGTGAGATAGCTCACACGCGAGGGGAGCGGGTAGAGCGCTTCGGCCGAGAAGCGCACGGTTGACGGCACGACCACGACCAGCAGCGCCCAGACGGTCACCGCGGCCAGCGCGCCGGTCGAGACCTGCCGGAAGGAGACGGCGACCAGCGCCGCCACCGCGCTCCAGAACGCGGTGTAGATGGCAAGGCCCGCGATCCACACACGGGTGGCCGCGACCGGGGCATCGAGGAGGAGTGCGGCGACCAGGATGGCGATCGCCGGGATGGCAAAGGCCGGCAGCGCGACGGCGATGAGGCGGGCGATCAGGGTCTGGCCGGCGCGGCCGCCCTGGATCAGGAAGAGGCGGAAACGGCCGGCTTCGCGGTCGCGCGACAGCACGTCGAAGGAGAGCAGGAGGACCAGCAGCGGAAGGACCGCCACGACGACAAAGGCCAGGTCCAGACGTCCGGCGCCCAATGCCACCGGGCCTTCCACCTCATAGCGCTGGAACAGCGAGACTTCGCTGCGCCACCCGCTGATCAGGGCCGTGTGCGGCTGCATGGCCTCATTGCGGCCGGCCAGGGCTGCGAGCGGTCCGGGAGGCAGGGCTGCCAGGAAGGTCAGGCTCATCGGCCGCGCGGCATAGGGCGATATCTCTTCGCCGGCCTCTGCGCTTTCCAGATCCGCCATCCATTCGGACCGGTCGGTCAGAAGATCGGCCGGTACATCGGCCAGCACGCTTTCGGCGTGGCGGTGCCAGCTCACGCCATCGGCGACGGACCAGGCGATCAGTGCGGCATAGAGGGCGAGAGCGGCGAGCCGGGGCGCCGGGCGCCACAGGGCGTTGAACTCGCGGGCGAGGTGAAAGCGCAGCATCACAGGCGCTCCTGTTTCATGGCCCGTCCGGACAGGTGGATGGCAAGGGTGAAACCGGCCAGAAGCCAGGCCAGAAGGGCAAGGATCTCGATCCGGTAGCGCTCGAGAATTTTCAGCGTGGACACTGGTTCGGCCTGGAAGTCGGGGATCTGTTCCCACAGCGTACGGTCGGCGGTGTAGGCATAACCGCTCTCGCCGGCATTCATCATCATGTCGCGGTTCAGCTGCTCGATGATGCGGCGGCGATGGGCCTCGGCCTGGCGCGTGAAGCGCAGCTGGGCCGTCAGATCGGTCTCGGCGAGGCCGGAGGACAGGCGTTGCAGGGCCAGAACCGGCGAGGCGATCGCCAGATAGCGCAGCACCCGGTCCTGGGCCTCGTGGCGGGCATAAAGCGTGCCATAGAGACGGTCATAGACCTCGTTCGCGAATTCCTCATGGGCCTGGAGGATGAGGGCTTCGCGGTCGAAGCCGAGATCCTCGAAGCGCGCCGCGCCGAACTCCTCCAGCACTTCGGCCTCATAGGCGGCGACAGCCGGCTCGCGGGCATCGCCGCTCCAGAAGGGCGACTGTGCCTCCAGCTGGATGGCGTTCTTCAGCTCCTGCTCGTCGATATCGGGATGGAGGGACGCCGCAAGCTGTCCGCCGATCACGGGCAGGATCACCGAAACGCTGACCCAGAAGCCGATCGCCAGCACAAAGGCAGCCGACTGGCTGCGCGATCGTGCCGAGATCGCGACGACAATCAGGGCAAAGCCGGTCAGGGCGCAAAGATAGGTGCCGGCAAGCGTGGCAATGCGCATGGCGCCGGCATCGAGATCGCCGCTCATCGCACCGGGCAGCAGGACCGACAGGAAAATCAGGATGCACAGGCCTCCCACGACGAGCAGCACCGCGCCGGTCTTGCCGGCAACGAAACGGCCTGCGGAAAGCCCTGTCGCGGCGAGGGCGCGCAGCGTGCCGCGTTCACGTTCGCCCGCGACCGCCTGGAAGAGCAGGACGGTCAGCGCCAGCGTGCCGATCACCTGGATCACCCACGCCGCAGACAGGGTGGGGAAGGGGGTGGCGATGGCGGCATCCTCGGCCCGGCGCAGGGCGGCCGGGTTCTGGGTGTGGGCTTCCAGCCAGACCGCGGCGCCGGCAAAGTCGAACACGCCGGGATCGAAAGCGGCCAGCGAGGGCGTCGGGCGGAAGGCGTATCGTGCGAAGTGCGCGGCGCCATGGGGGTTGTTCTCGCCCTGCTCGACCCAGATTTCCCGATCGGAGGCGGCCGCATGGGCGCGGGCGGCGGCATCGCTGCGCGCGCGGTTCCACCCGTCCAGGCTGGCCGCACTGAGCAGGACTAGCATCAGGGCAAACAGGACCAGAAAGCGCCGGTCGCGGAGAAATTCGCGAAACTCCTTGCGGATCAGCGTACCGGTCATGACACCGCGTCCGCATGCATGTGATCGAGATAGATCTGCTCGATCCGGTTGGCGTCGACGCCGGCCGACGCGATGGTTTCGACCAGTGTTCCGGACTTCATGATGCCGATCCGCGAAGCGCATTCCTTGGCGCGGAAAATGTCATGCGTGGCCATCAGCACCGCACAGCCGGCCGCGCTGAAAGTCTTCAGCCGGGCGGTGAAATCGCTCGCGGCCTTGGGGTCGAGGCCCGACATCGGCTCGTCGAGCAACAGGATCCGGGCCTCCTTGGCAAAGGCGATGGCGAGACCGACCTTCTGCCGCATACCTTTGGAATAGCCGCCGACCGGCCGGGAGATCTGGTCTTCCGCGAGCCCCGCCTCGACCAGCAATTCCCGCAGCCGGGCGGGCGGCTGGCTGTGCCCCGAGAGCCGGTCGAAATAGGCCAGATTCTCCAGCCCGGTCAGGGCCGGGTAGAGCGCGACATTTTCCGGAATATAGGCGATCAGGCGCCGGGCTTTCTCCGGCTCGCGGGCCGGATCGATCCCGTCGACGCGGACCGCGCCCTCATCGGGTTCGGCAAAACCGAGAAAGAGGTTCAGTGTCGTCGTCTTGCCGGCGCCATTGGCGCCCAGCAGGCAGACGGTTTCTCCCGGTTCGACACGGAGATTGAGCGCGTCGAGCGCGGTGACGGTCCCGTAGCGCTTGGTGGCGCGGTCGGCGTGAAGCATGGCGAAATCCCTCCCCGGGCGGCCGCTAGAAGGCCGCCCTCAATGTGGCGCGAACCTGCCGGGGCGTGCCGGGCGTCGCATTGGTGGCAGCGGTGCGCGACCCGCCGAACAGGTAGACATAGTCCTCGTCCAGCAGGTTGGTGACCGACAGATCGATCCCCATGCCCTCACGCGGCAGCGCGATGCGGGCCGAGGCGTTGAGCAGGCTGAAAGCGCCGCCGCTCACACTGTTGTCGGCGGTGACGAAGTAGTCGTCATACCATTCGTAGGACGCCGTCAGGCTGAGCCAGTCCGCCGGCTGGTGGTTGATCTCGGCATAGACGATGTTCTCGGCCACGCCCTGCGGGGTCGTGCCGGACAGGTCGATGCCGCCGCCGGAACTGTCGACGATGAACGTGTCCCACTCGGGATCGAGATGGGTGTAGTTGACCATCAACGACGTGTCGGGGCCCGGCCGCCAGGTCACCGAGGCTTCAACGCCGCGGCTGGAATATTGCTGGCCGGTGGTCGCCAGGGTGGGCGGGCCGCTCGGATCGGGATTGCTGACAAAGGCGCGGCGATCCTGCTGTTCCAGATAGAAGACGGCCGTCTCCCAGGAAAGCCCGCCATTGAAGGCCTCGCCTTTCCAGCCCAGCTCGTAACTGTCGATCGTGGTGGGTCGCTCGATCCGGTCGTACTCAGCAGGATTCCACTGCCAGATCGGGCCGAAATTGGAATTGAAGCCGCGGCCATAGCTCGCATAGAGCAGGCCCGGGCCGTAGTCATAATCGAGCGAAGCCTTGGGCGAGAAAGCCCCGGCATCGCCTTCGGCGACGAGGTCGGCGGGCTGGCTGTCGACGATCGAGAAGCGCGTCTCGCGGTCGAACCAGTCATACCGGCCGCCCAGCGTCAGGGTCCAGCGGGCGTCCAGCTCGATCTCGTCCTGCACGAACACACCGTAGAACTGGTTCGTGGTGTCGGCTGCCGCCCGTGTCTCGCGTACGAAACAGGGGTGATCGCCATTGGTCACCTCGCCGGTCGAATAGTCGATCAGCACGGCGTAGAATTTGAACCCGCAGGCAAAATCGAACCCGTTCTGGCCGTACCAGATATCGCGCTCGTCCTGGGTGGCGTGTTCGGCACTGATACCGGCGACGATGGTGTGCCGCCCCGCGCGCCAGTTGGCGGTGGCTTCGGCGAAGAAGACATCCGACTGGTTGGGCGAGTCGAAGCCGTTGATACCCATGATGGAATTGGCGGGATCGAACTCGAAATAATCGTAGAAGTTCAGGTCCGCGCGCCCGTCATAGGTGCGGTACTGGGTGCGCAGGGTGAGATCCAGATCGTCGGAGACCCGGTGCGTCAGACGCCCGGCCAGCATCCAGCCGGTCAGATTATTGCTCGGATTGCCATAGCCCAGAAAGGCGCTGTGACCGCCCGCCACCTCGACCAGTTGTCCGTCCGGCAGGGTCGGGATCGTGCTGGGCACTTCCGCGTCGCGGTCGAAATAGTTGAGATAGCCGGTGAAATCGGTCTGCGGCGACAGCTCGGTTTCGGCCCGCAGGAAGAGGTTGGACGCCGTCCGCGCGCTGTTCTCGCGCCAGCCTTCGAAGCTCTCATGCGTCGCCGAGGCGAGCAGCGAGCCGGCGGCACCGGTGCGCTCCAGGGTGAAATTGGCGCGATAGAAGTCGTCGCTGCCGATGGACAGGGCGACGCTCTGGCCGTTCTCGCGGGGCGCACGGGTGATGTAGTTCACCGCGCCGGCAATCGCGCCGCGGCCGTAAAGGGCGGAGACCGGTCCCCGCACGATCTCGGCGCGGCTGACCGCGGCATAGGGAATTTCGAACAGCAGGACTTCCTCGTCCGGCCCGACAAAGGGAATGCCGTCGACCATGGCGAGGAAGGTGTCATTGCCGTGATTGCCGGTGACGCCGCGGATGGAGATGAAGGGGAATTCGTCGCCATCGCCTTCGCCGCGGCGGAAATAGACACCGGGCACGCCGCGGAATTCGTCCGTGCCATAGGTGAAGCCGCGCGCATTGAGTTCGTCGAAATCCTGGACGGTGAGGGCGACCGGCGTGTCCATCAGCGCGCGCTCGGTCCGGGTGCCGGTGACCACGACGACATCGGCGTCCTCAACGGCCTGGTCATTGGCCTCACGGCCCGTCTGCGCCAGGGCTCCGCCGGCCAGCACGACAGCCAGCGCCGCCACGGATCCGGTACGATACAGGAAACTCTTCACACGCCCCTCCGATTCGAAATGTGATAACATCACATATCCGGAGCAGACATCAGCGGCAAGAACCCGCGATGTGAAGGATTGGAAAGGTGGCGGGGAGAGGGAAGGCCGGCCCGGTTATAAACAGCCGCAAACGGTTTTCTTGGCCCTCAGGCTTGAAACGCTTTCGCCTCTCCCCAACTTAGGCGCTCCACGCCATTTTGGCCTCCCTTATCCGGAAGGCGCCTTTCCGCATGTCTTCAATCATATCCATTTCGGGTCTCTCGAAGACCTATCAGGGCGGGTTTACTGCGCTGAAATCCGTCGATCTTGAAATCGAAAAGGGCGAGATCTTTGCCCTGCTGGGTCCGAACGGGGCCGGCAAGACGACGATGATCGGCATCATCTGCGGTCTCGTCACGCCGACGACCGGCACGGTCACTGTCGACGGTCACGACATCCTGCGCGATTTCCGCCAGACGCGCTCGCGCATCGGCCTGGTGCCGCAGGAAATGTCGATCGACATGTTCGGTTCGGTGAAGGCGGCCGTGTCGTTTTCGCGCGGCCTGTTCGGCAAGGCGCCGGACCCGGCCTATGTCGAGCAGGTGCTGAAAGACCTGTCGCTGTGGGACAAGAAGGACTCGGAGATCCGCGCCCTGTCCGGCGGCATGAAACGCCGGGTGATGATCGCCAAGGCGCTTGCCCACGAACCCGACATCCTTTTCCTCGACGAGCCCACGGCGGGCGTCGATGTCGAGCTGCGCCAGAGCATGTGGCAGGTGATCGGCCGGCTGCGCGAGCGCGGTGTCACCATCATCCTCACCACCCACTATATCGAGGAGGCCGAGCAGATGGCCGACCGGGTGGGGGTGATCAACAAGGGAGAGATCGTCGTGGTCGAGGAGACCGGCGCGCTGATGCACAAGATGGGGCAGAAGCGTCTCACCCTGCAGCTGGCCGAACCGCTCACCGCGCTGCCCGAGGCGCTGAAGGCCGACGGGCTGGAACTGGCGGCCGATGGCTGCGCGCTGCATTTCGACTATGACACCCAGGCCGAACGCACCGGCATCACCACGCTGCTCGCCCGTCTCAACGAGGCCGGCCTGTCCGTGCGCGACCTGGAAACCAGCCAGAGCTCCCTCGAGGAGATCTTCGTCGGCCTGGTGGGAGGCAAGGCATGAATTTCCGCGCAATCGCAACCATCTACCACGCCGAGATGGCCCGTACCGGCCGCACGCTGATGCAGTCGGTGCTGGCACCGGTGATCTCCACCTCGCTCTATTTCGTCGTGTTCGGCGCCGCCATCGGTTCGCGTATCGAGGAGATTGACGGGGTCGGCTATGGCGCCTTCATCGTGCCGGGTCTGGTGATGATGATGATCCTGATGCAGAGCGTCTCCAACGCCGCCATCGGCATCTATTTCCCCAAGTTCACCGGCACGGTCTACGAGATCCTCTCCGCGCCCGTCTCGGCCTTCGAGATTGTCATCGGCTATGTCGGGGCGGCGGCGACCAAATCGCTCATCCTCGGCGTGCTGGTACTGGCGACGGCGGCTTTCTTCGTGCCGCTGGAGGTACAGCATCCGCTGGCGATGCTGGCCTTCCTGGTGCTGACCTCGGTGACCTTCTCGCTGTTCGGCTTCATCATCGGCATCTGGGCCGACAATTTCGAACAGCTGAACATCGTGCCGATGCTGATCGTCACCCCGCTGACTTTCCTGGGCGGCAGTTTCTACTCGATCTCCGTCCTGCCGCCCTTCTGGCAGACGGTCACCCTGTTCAACCCGGTCGTCTACCTGATCTCCGGTTTCCGCTGGAGCTTCTACGGCGTGTCCGATGTGGATGTCGGGATCAGCCTTGTGGCGATCCTCGGTTTCTTCCTGGCGTGCCTGGCAATCGCCTGGTGGATGTTCCGCACCGGCTACCGGCTGAAGAATTAGGGGATGCACTATGTCACACCGGTATCACATCTATGATGTCTTTACGGAGCACCAACTGGCGGGAAATCCACTCGCTGTGGTGTTCGGCGCAGACGATCTGGACGACCCGGCGATGCAGGCCATCGCCGCCGAGTTCAACCTCTCCGAAACCGTCTTCATCTCCGAGCCGCGGGGCCGGGATGCCGACTGGGGCCTGCGCATTTTCACGCCCAAGACCGAACTGCCCTTTGCCGGTCATCCGACTGTGGGCGCGACCGTTGCGCTGACGCTGGAAAGCGGCGCGAAAGCGGGCGATGTGCGCCGCTTCGTGCTGGAGGAAGCCGTGGGCGATGTCACGGCTGACGGCCGCTGCAACGGGCCGCAGCACGGCTCCGCCCGCTTCTTTGCGCCGCGCCTGCCCGAACAGGTCGGCGAACTGCCGGACTTCGCACCGATTGCCGAGAGCCTGGGATTGAAGCCCGGTGACCTGATGGACACCGCCGTGACGGGCGGCGTGTGGACGGCGGGTGTTCCCTATGCCGTGGTGCCGCTGCGGAACGCCGCAGCGCTGCAGTCGATTGCGCTCGACCCGGCAGCCCTGTCGGACCTGTTTGAGGCGGGTGTGCTCTGCGTGGTCAAGGCCAGCGAGACCGAGCACACGACCGACTGGCGCATGCGCATGTTCGCACCGCATCTCGGCCTGCTCGAAGACCCGGCGACCGGCAGCGCTGCAGCTGCTTTCGCCGGCCTGATCGCCGAACAGGCGGGCCTCGGCGACGGCGAGCACTCGGTCAGCCTCTACCAGGGCGTCGAGATGGGCCGGCCCAGCCATATCCGCCTGCGCCTGCGCATCGAGGGCGGCCAGCTCACCGAGCTGATGATCGGCGGCGATGCGGTGAAGGTCGCCGAGGGTACGCTCCTGCTCGATCAGTAGGCGTCCTCACCGGCCTCCCACCAGGGATACCAGCGCGGCATGTCTTTCGAGACGCGCAGCGGGAAGTCCGGCTGGCGTTTTTCCAGGAAGGACATCACGCCTTCCTTCGCGTCGGCGCCCATACCGGCATGCAGGATGCCCTGGGTTTCGATGCGGTGGGCCTCCATCGGGTGCGTCGCCCCCAGCATCCGCCAAGCCATGCGGCGCATCAGCGAGACCGAGACCGGGGCACACTTGTCGGCGATCAGACGGGCCCGCTCGCGCGCTTCCGCCATCAGATCCTCCGCTGGCACGACCCGGGCCACCAGCCCGCTCTCGAAGGCTTCGGCGGCGGTGAAGGTCCGCCCGGTCAGCCCCCAGTCCATCGCGGTGGAAATACCCACCACGCGCGGCAGGAACCAGCTGGCACAACCGTCCCAGACAATGCCCCGCTTGGCGAAGGGATAGGCGAACTTCGCCTCCATCGAAGCCAGCCGAATATCCATCGGCAGGATCATGGTCGCGCCGATACCGACCGCGGCACCGTTGATGGCGCCGATCACCGGCTTGACGCTGTCCCAGATGCGCAGGTTCAGCTTGCCGCCCTTGTCGCGCCATTTGGGATCTTCCGGATCGAATTCCCCGCTCTGGGTTTCGTCTGCGACCCGGTTGAACGTATCGGCGCCGGTCGACAGGTCGGCGCCCGCACAGAAGGCCGGAGACTCGCCGGTGACGATGACGGCGCGGACATTGTCGTCGCCATCGGCCTCGTCAAAGGCGGCAATGATCTCCTCGCCCATTTCCAGGGTGAAGGCATTCAGCCGGTGCGGCCGGTGCAGCGTGATCGTCGCGATCTGCTCGTCGACCGCATAGCGGATGGTCTCGAATGACATGGACGTCCTCCCTCTTACTGGCCAGCATGACTGGCAAGGGCGGGCAGGGCTAGTCTTCCCAGTCCTCGACCACTGCAAACAGTTTGCGGCGCTCGGTGATGTAGACGATCACCAGCGCGATCGCCGACATCGCCGCCTGGCCGGCAATCAGCGGCACCGGCGTGCCGTCATAGAGATGGCCGATATAGCCGCCGATCGCCGCGCCCACCACGCCCGTCACGAAGCCGTAGGCCGCCGAGGCCGTACCGGCGATATGGCCGACTGGCTCCATCGCCAGGGCCGAGAAATTGGCCGCGATCAGGCCCATGAAAGCCATCGCCGAGGCCAGCAGCACCAGGAAGACATAGAGATTGTCGACGCCGGACATCAGGATGATCGTGTGCACGATGCTGATCACGGTGAAGGCGACGAGGGCGCCGTGCGACAAGCGCCGTTGGCCCACCCGCATCACCAGCCGGGAATTGGCATAGCTGGTCACACCGATCCCGCCTGCAATCGCCGCGAAGGCGAGGGGGAAATGCCCGTCGGACAGGCCGAAATGGTCGACGAAAACCTGCTGCGACGTGCCCAGGAAGCCGTAGAGCCCGCCGAAGAAGGGCATGGCGGCGAGCGTGTATCCCACCATCAGCCGGTGCCGTGTGGTCTCCATGAAGGTCGAGATCGTCGATTTCAGCCGCAGCGGCACGCGGTGTTCCGGATGCAGGGTTTCAGGCAGGCGCAGCTGCAGCCAGGCGATCAGCCCGGCGCCGAACAGGATCAGGAAACCGAAGATCCAGCGCCAGGGCGCGAAGGTCAGGATGATCTGGCCCAGCGTCGGGGCCAGCACCGGCACGGCCATGAAGGCGGTCATCACCATCGACATCACTTCGGCCATGCGCCGGCCGGAGGTGAGGTCGCGCGCGATGGCCACGCCGATCACGCGGCAGGCCGCGGCCGCTGCGCCCTGGAAGAAGCGGGCGACCAGCAGCAGGCTGTAGGAGGGCGAGGCGGTACAGACAATCGTCATCAGGATGAAGAAGACGAGCGACCAGATGATCACCGGCTTGCGCCCGAACCGGTCGGACAGCGGGCCGTAGAACAGCTGCGCTGCGCCGAAGCCGGCCAGATAGCTTGTGATCACGAATTGCTGGTCGTTCGCCTGCGCAACGCCGAGATCGCCGGCAATATCGTCCAGTGCCGGCAGCATCATGTCGATCGCCAGGGCCACGACGGAGGTCATCGCCACCAGGAGCGCAACGAGTTCGAACAGCGGAAGCGGCAGCGTCTCGCCCGCCGGGCGTTTCGGTGAAGTCATGGCGGTCTCCGGGGATCGGGCGCAGAACAGCGCTCCCCTTCACATGCGACTTGCGGCCTGAAAGTGCAAGTCGTGCGCATGCATGTCTGACCGGCTTATTCGTATGGCGAATAGAAAAGCTGCAGCTGGAAGCTCTTGGCGATCCGGTTGGCGCGATCGAGGAAGGCGGCCTTGGCGGCCTCGCTGGCACCGATCTCGTCAAGCGTCTGTTCGAACAGGCCGAGCCAACGGGCAAAGTGCTCCGGCGCGATATCCGGCTTCAGCTTCACATGCGCCGGCATGGGCCGTCCGGAATAGCCGCCGTCATGGAAGACAATGGCGGACCAGAAGCGCTTCATCGTGTCCAGATGCGGTTCCCACGTGTCGCCGATCGCCTTCTCGAAGATCGGACCGAGATCCGCATCGGCCCGGACATGTCCGTAGAAGGTATCGACCAGATCGGAGACGGTCTGGGCGGTAATGCCCATGGCGGCCGCTTCAGCGCGGGCCGCCTCGCGGGCCTCTGTGGCACGGAGAGAATAGTTCGCAGACATGACGCCTCACTTAGGCAGCCCGGCGTCCGATTGCGATGCGGTGGTCTGACGCAGATCAGACGTTGAACCGGAAATGCATCACATCGCCGTCCTTGACGATGTAGTCCTTGCCTTCCGCCCGCATCTTGCCGGCTTCCTTGGCCGCGCTTTCACCGCCGCAGGCAACGAAATCCTCGTAGGGGATCGTCTCCGCGCGGATAAAGCCCTTCTCGAAATCGCCGTGGATGACGCCGGCGGCCTGCGGCGCCGTCCAGCCTTCGCGGATCGTCCAGGCGCGCGCTTCCTTGGGGCCGACCGTGAAATAGGTCTGCAGGTCCAGGAGCTTGTAGCCGGTGTGGATCAGGCGATCGAGACCGGCCTCTTCCAGGCCCAGCGTCTCAAGATACTCCTCGCGCTCCTCGTCCTCGAGCAGGGCCAGCTCGCTCTCGATCTTGGCCGAGATCACGACGGCTTCGGCGCCTTCTTCCTCGGCGCGCTTGAAGACGAGTTCGGAATAGGCATTGCCGGTGGCGGCGGAGTCTTCATCGACATTGGCGATGAACAGGACCGGCTTGGTGGTCAGCAGTTGCAGGCCGCGCCAGGCCTTGCGCTCTTCCTTGGGCACTTCGGCAAAGCGCGCCGGGCGGCCATTGTTCAGCTGTTCCAGGGCCAGGTCGATCAGGGACAGGGCAGCCTTGGCTTCTTTGTCGCCGGTCTTCGCCTTCTTCTCCAGATTGGCGCGGCGCTTTTCCAGGCTTTCCAGGTCGGCCAGCATCAGCTCGGTCTCGACCGTTTCCAGATCGGCGAGCGGGTCGATCTTGTTGGCGACGTGGGTGACATCGTCATCGTCGAAGCAGCGCAGCACATAGGCGATGGCGTCGGTCTCGCGGATATTCGCGAGGAACTGGTTGCCCAGGCCTTCACCCTTGGAGGCACCGGCCACAAGGCCCGCGATATCGACGAAATTCATCCGCGCCGGGATGATCTCCTTGGACCCGGCGATCTCGGCCAGCTTTTTCAGGCGCGGCTCCGGCACGGCGACATCGCCGACATTCGGCTCGATCGTGCAGAAGGGATAATTCGCCGCCTGCGCCGCCGCCGTCTGGGTGAGGGCGTTGAACAGGGTCGACTTGCCGACATTCGGCAGACCGACGATGCCGCATTTGAATCCCATGATGGATGTCCCTTGCTGGTCCGAGCGCGCCTTATAAGAAGAATGCGCCGCGGGGTCGACTGTCGTGTCAGTGGGGTGGGAGATGTTTCTTCCCCACGTGTGGGGAAGTGGGCTGCGGCTTCAGCCGCGGGTCGCCGGAAATACTTTCTTCTTTCCCCGGACCCTGTTCCGGGGCCTGGCACAAGAAGACATTTGTGTTCAGGCCGTCAGCAATCACAGGCCCCGGCACATGGCCGGGGAAAGCGTATCCGGGGTGAAAGAGCCAACCCTCTCGCTGCCGGCTGTCTCAGCATGCCTGCGCAGGTCGTCTGCCGAGGCGGAGCTTGTCTCAAACACAACGCCGCTCACGCGGCGCCCCTCCGTCTCGCCGCTTTGCGGCGATCCACCTCCCCATGAAATGGGGAGGAAAGGCGATCAGGCGGCCTGCCTAAACCTCGTCCGGCCGTCCGCGCTTCACCGGCTCTGGCGCAGGAGCCTTGTGCGTCACGCGGGTCTGGAAGGCGTCGAATTCGCCCTTGGCCAGCAGGTCGAGACTGTCCGCGATGGCGTCGAGGAGGTCGATCAGCCAGTCTTCCTCGGCCTTGGCGAAGTCGGACAGGACGTAGCCGGTGACCCGGCCCTTGTCGCCCGGGTGGCCGATGCCGATGCGGGCGCGGCGGAAGTCCGGACCGATCTGGGCGGTGATCGACTTGATGCCGTTATTGCCGGCAGCCCCGCCGCCGGTCTTCATGCGGAACTTGCCGGGTGCCAGGTCCAGCTCGTCATGGAAGACGACGACGTTCTCCGGCGCGACCCTGTAGAAATTCGCCGCCTCGCCGACGGCGTGTCCGGAATTGTTGTAGAAGGTCTGCGGCTTGAGCAGGAGCAGTTTCTGCGAGCCGATCACCAGTTCGCAGGCCTGGCTCTGGAAGCGCTTGCGCCAGGGGCCGGCGCTCCAGGCATTGGCGATCACGTCCAGCGCCATGAAGCCGACATTGTGGCGGTTGCGCAGGTATTTCGGTTCGTAATTGCCGAGGCCGGCGAGGATCATCATCGGCGTCTGCTCCCGTCATTGCGCAAGCCGGATACGAAATCAGCGAAGCCGGGCCCGGCTTCGCTGATTGTACGCTCCAGAAATGTCGCGGCGAGTGATTACTCGTCGTCGCTCTTCTGGTTGATGACTTCCGGTTCGGCCGGGGTCTCGTCGTCTTCGTCCGTTTCCGGCGTCAGAACGGCGCGCGAACCCTGCAGGGTGGCGACGGTGAAGTCACGGTCGGTGATGGTCGACTTCACACCCTTCGGCAGCGGGATGGCCGAGATGTGGATGGAGTCGCCGATGTCCAGGCCGCTCAGGTCGGCTTCGATGGCTTCCGGGATGGCGCCGGCCGGGCAGTTCAGCTCGACCACGTGGCGGACCACGTTCAGAACGCCGCCGCGCTTCAGGCCCGGGGACTTCTCTTCATTGATGAAGTGGACGGTGACTTCCACGTCGATGCGGGTCTTCTCGTTCACGCGGAACAGGTCGATGTGCATCGGGGCGTCGGAGACCGGGTGGAACTGGATATCGCGGGCGATGACCTTCTGGCGCTTGCCTTCGTGCTCCAGCTCCATCATGTGGGAGATGAACTGGCCGGTCAGCAGGGCCTTGCGGACCTCGTTGCCGCGCAGGTTGATGGAAACCGGATCCTGGTCGCCGCCATAGAGGACGCCCGGGACCAGATCTTCACGGCGCGCCGCGCGGGCTGCGCCCTTGCCGGTGCCTTCACGAACGTCGACGTTGAGAACGATGTTGGAGCTCATCGGTCCTGTTCCTTAAATGCAAACGCCGCCTCCAGCCGGTTAGGGCGGGCGGCGATCTGTCATGGCCTCGTGCCACAGTGTTATTTCGAGCGGCGGGCTATAACCGATCCACAAGCGCCGCGCAACCGCGACGGCAGGGAAGAGTCAGCGAATGCGCGCGGTTCAGTCGAACAGCTTGGAGACCGACTCGTCATTGGCGATCCGGCGGATCGCTTCGCCGAGCAGCGGGGCCACCGAGAGGCGGCGCACCTTTTCGGTCTGGGTGGAGTTGGGCGGCACGACGATGGAATCGGTGACGACCAGTTCGCGCAGCTGCGACTTGGCGACCCGGCCCTGGGCGTCCTTGGAGAGAACGCCGTGGGTGACATAGGCGGACACTTCGGTCGCGCCCTTGGCCAGCAGCGCGTCGGCGGCGTTGACCAGCGTGCCGCCCGAATCGCACATGTCGTCGAACAGGATGCAGCGGCGGCCTTCGACCTCACCGATAATGTTCATCACTTCGGCGACGCCGGCCTTGGGGCGGCGCTTGTCGACGATGGCGATCTCGGCATCGAGCAGTTTGGCCAGCGCGCGGGCCCGCACCACACCGCCGACATCCGGCGAGACGATCAGCAGATTGTCGGTCTCGTAGCGCCGGCGGATATCGTCCTCCATCACCTTGGTGGCGAAGAGATTGTCGGTCGGGATGTCGAAAAAGCCCTGGATCTGGCCGGCATGCAGGTCGACCGTGAGAACGCGGTCGGCGCCGGCCTTGGCGATCAGATTGGCGACGAGTTTGGCGGAGATCGGCGTGCGGCCGCCGGTCTTCCGGTCCTGCCGGGCATAGCCGAAATAGGGGATGACCGCCGTGATCCGCCGCGCACTGGCCCGCACCAGCGCGTCGATACAGATCAGAAGCTCCATCAGATGGTCATTGGCCGGCGAGGAGGTCGACTGGATGACGAAGACGTCTTCGCCCCGCACATTCTCGTCGATCCGCACGAAGATCTCGCCATCGGCGAAGCGTTCGATCTCGCTCGCGCACAGGGGCGCATCCAGATAATCGGCAATCGCTCTGGCCAACTCGCGATTGGCCGTTCCCGACATCAGTTTCATGGCTGGTGGTCCCCGGCAGTCACAGTCGCGCGCTGATTAACAGACGCACGCCGGGGATTGAAGCTGAAATGCTCAGCGTGCGGCAAATCCCGGCGGCGCCGGCAGACCGTCCGCGTCGAGGCAGACGAGTTTGAACAGCGTGCCCATCTGCTCCGGATCGGTCAGCCGCCAGACCTGGCGGGCGAACACGGCGCGCTTGTCCGGTGCGGCCTGGCACAGCGCGGCAGCACGCGCCTCGAGCCCCAGTCCGATGAGAAAATCGCCCTGGGTGACCGGACCGCTGACGGCCAGTCCCGCAGCGCGGGCGGCGGTCGCGAGGCTTTCGAAATCGACACGGGCGGTAAGGTCGGCCGTACCCGGGGCTTCCAGCGGCGGTACTTTCTTATGAGCCTTGACGGCCTGCAGCGTATCGCCGGTCTCGCTGAGGGCGGGACCGTAGTCGATGAAAAGCGCGCGCCCGGGGGCTTCGGCAAAGCGGGCAGCCAGCGCATCGACGACCTGCCGGTCGCCCGGCCGCAATTCGACAAGGCTGTCTTCGGGCGCATCGCGCAGGCGTTCGGGAATGAAGTCCGCATCGGCACCCAGCGGCGGTCCGAGCACGAAGACGAAGGCCTCGTCCTTATCCAGCCCGATCATGCGCTCATGCCAGGCATCGCCGCGGCGGATGGCCTGGCGCACGGGCAGGCAGTCGAGGAATTCATTGCCCAGCACGATGGCTGGTCCCGGCGGCACGCTCTCCAGCCGGTCGACCCAGCGGATCTGTGCGCCGGTCGGGCCCAGCGTCTGCGCCTGAACGGCCTTCAGCGCAGCCGAGGCCTCGATCAGCACGACGTGCGCCGCACCCATGAAGCCGGGCACCGTGCGGGCGGCGCGCAGCGCATCCGCCATCATCGTGCCGCGGCCCGGACCCAGCTCGACGAGCTGGAAGGCCCCAGGCTTGCCCATGTCCATCCAGGACTGTGCCGCCCACAACCCCATCAGTTCGCCGAACATCTGGCTGATTTCCGGTGCGGTGATGAAATCCGCGCCGGCGCCGATCGGATCCTTGGTGGCGTAGTAGCCGTCGCGCGGATCGAACAGCGCTTCGGTCATGAAGGCGGCGATGGACATCGGATCCGTCTGACGGATCCGGTCACGCAGGCGGTCGGCAATCATGGCTCAGGCCCTGGCGGCAGCGGCGGGTTTGAGGGCGCGGTGGATCAGCCAGATACCGGCGGCAATCATCGGCAGCGAGAGCAGCATGCCCATGGTGACATAGCCGCGCAGGGCTTCGGGCATGTGGGCGTCAGGTTCGCGCACGGTCTCCAGCAGGGCCCGGAACAGGCCATAGCTCAACAGGAAGAGACCGGCATTGAGGCCGGGCTTTTCCAGCGAGCGGAATTTCCACGTCGCGATATTGACGATGGCGAACAGGGCCAGGCCTTCCAGTGCAGCCTCGTAGAGCTGGCTGGGATGGCGCGGTGTGCACAGCGGGTCGGTGGCAAAGCGCAGGCCCCAGGGCAGATCGGTCGGCCGGCCCCACAGCTCGCCATTGATGAAGTTGGCCAGCCGGCCGAACAGGAGGCCGATCGGGGTCACCACCGCCGCCGCATCGGCGATGCGCATCAGGTCCAGCTTCTCCCGGCGGGCAAAGATGAAGAGCGCCAGCGAGACACCGATCAGCCCGCCATGGAAGGCCATGCCGCCATCGGTGATGCCCAGCACGATGTCCTGCGGCCGCTCCCAGATCATGTCGGGCATGTAGAAGATGACATAGCCCAGCCGCCCGCCGGCGATGACGCCGAGCGTGGCCCAGATCAGAAGATCGTCCACCTGGGTTTCCGTGAAGGGGGGCTTGGGCTTCTTCGTGCCGGCCGGATGCCAGATCTGCGGCCGCCGGGCGAGGGCGATCATGTAGCGCCAGCCGATCAGCAGTCCGGCGATATAGGCCAGCGCGTACCAGCGCAGGTCGAAGCGCAATTCCATGCCGAACAGGTCGAACGGGCCGATCGTGAACAGGATGGGGTCGATCAGGTCGAAGCTGGGCGGACAGAATTCCATGAATGACTCAGCGGGTTGCGGGTGGCACATGCAGATGTGACGGATCGGCGCGTTGCGCTTTTCCGCCATGGGCCGCATATAGGTGGCCGTTCGTCACTCTAATGGCTTTCTTTGATGCAAACGCGCAACCCGCTTCTGAATGATTTTGCCGATCTGATGACCGACGCCTTCGGCGCCGCACAGGCGATGGGCGAGGAGGCTCGTGCCGTTTTCCGGGCGCGTGCGGATCGCATGATTGCCGACATGGATCTGGTGAGCCGCGAGGAATTCGACGCCGTGAAAGCGGCGCTCGACGATTCGCGGGCCGAGATCGATGCGCTGAAAGCCCGTATCGAGGCGCTGGAAACGCCGGCCAAGCCGAAGGCGGCGAGCCGCGCGAAGAAGCCGGCCACGAAGGCCCGCGCGCCGAAATCCACGAACTGACACGGCCGCACACGCCGCTTTTTATTGCGCCTGACGCAGCGCGGTCATACCGTCCATGCACGGTGTGATGTGCAGCGCAGACGAAGGAACGTACTCCATGGACCTCCTGTCAGATGAATTCGCACCCTCTGTGACCGACCCCCTCGACGCGGTCGAACAGGCGGTTATTGCCGAGCAGTATCCTTACGATCGCGACGAGATGGGCGAGCTGCACCTGACGGCGTCCGGCGCCTGGCGCGATCACCAGATCTGGTTCGCCTGGCGCGAAGAGCTCGAGGCACTGCACATCTGCGCCAGCCTTGACCTGAAAGTGCCCTCCAACAAGTTCCGCGATGTCTGCGAACTGGTGGCGCGCCTGAACGAGAAACTGTGGCTGGGCCATTTCGACGTCTGGTTCGAGGACGGGTCGATCGTCTATCGCCACGCCCTGTCCCTGCCCAATGGCGAGACCGTGTCGCCGGCCCAGGCCGCCGCCATGATTTCGGCCGCACGCGAGGCCGGCGAGCGTTTCTATCCGGCCTTCCACTTCCTTGTGTGGGGCGGGAAGAATGTCGAGGAGGCGGCCGCTGCCGCCATGTTCGAAACGGCAGGTGAGGCCTGAGGCGCACCATGTCGAAGATTGAAAAGATTGCCCTGATCGGCGGGGGTCATATGGGCGGGGCCCTGGCCGCCGCCTGGCTGCGCGGCGGCAAGCGCGCCAAGGTCGCGGCCGAAAACCTGGTCGTGGTCGACCCGGCGCCGGGCGAGACCATCCAGGCGCTGTCCGAAAAACACGATTTCACGATCAGCGAAGCGCTGAGCCTGGAGCAGGCCGAGCGGGCCGATCTCGTCGTCCTGGCCATCAAGGTGCAGGCCGCTGACACTGTCGCGGCCCATCTCAACCAGGTCATGCGCGACGAGACAGCTTTGCTGTCCACGATCGCTGGCGTGTCGCTGAACCGCCTGGCGCTGGCCTTCGGCGACCGGCCGATCATGCGCGCCATTCCCAATACCGCCTCGGAGATCGGGGCCGGGGTGACGGTGTGCGTGGCCAATGAGGCCGGCGATGCGCTGGAGGCGGAAATCACGCGCCTGCTCAAGGGCGCGGGCAGTGTGGAATGGGTGCATGACGAACGCCTGATCGGCGCGGTCGGTGCCGTGTCCGGTGCCGGTCCGGCCTATGTCTTCCTGCTCGCCGAAGCCCTCGCAGGGGCCGGCGTTGCCGAAGGCCTGCCGCGCGATCTGGCCGAACGCCTGGCGCGCGAAACGATCGTCGGCGCCGGGGCGCTGCTTGCCTCGTCGAAAAAGTCGCCGCAGGAATTGCGCCGGGCCGTCACGCCGGTCGGGGGGACCACCCAGGCCGCGCTCGATGTGCTGATGGGCGGTGGCGGCGGACTGCCCGAGCTGGTCCGCCAGGCCGTGGCCGCAGCCGAGCGCCGCTCCCGCCAGCTGGCCGCCAATAGCGGCAATGGCGGACGCGAACGCTAGCATCGTCGAGAGGGACATGTACCTTTGGTACGTGTCCCTTGTGGCGTAGAAACTACCCCGGCAGGCTGATCACAGCCTTCAAGCCGCCCAGATCGCTTTCGCCCAGGCGGATGTCGCCGCCGTGATTGCGGGCGACGTCGCGGGCGATGGCGAGGCCGAGGCCGACCCCCTTGCGGTTTTGGTTGCGGCTTTCGTCAAGCCGGTTGAAGGGTTTGAGCGCCTCTTCATACTGATCCGGCGGAATGCCCGGACCGTCATCCTCGACCACGATCTCCACCCGTGAACCGGCGCGGCGCACGGTGACGCGCGCCTTCTTGCCGAAGGCAAGGGCGTTCGAGATCAGATTGGCGAGCGAGCGTTTTACCGTGCCGGCCCGGATATCGCTTTCGATACTGCCGTCGGCGACAAACTCGATATCGCCGCCTTGCCGCACGGCGGCATCCACCGTCTCCCGGGCCAGTTCCACCAGATCGCTGCGAGCCGTCTCCTCGCTTGCCTGGCCGCGGGCGAAGTCGAGATACTCGTCCAGCATCTCCTCCATCTCCGCGATGTCCTTCTTGGCGTCGTCGCGCTCGGGGCTCTGGGGCATCAGGGCCAGCTGCAGCTTCAGCCGGGTCAGCGGCGTGCGCAGGTCATGGCTGACCCCGGCCAGCAGGGCCGTGCGCTGTTCCAGGTGGCGGCGGATACGGGCGCGCATTTCCAGGAAGGCGTGGGCAGCCTGGCGCACCTCGGTCGCGCCGGCCGGGCGGAAATGATCGACATCCTGACCGCGGCCGAATTGTTCCGCCGCGTCGGCGAGCCGGCGGATCGGCTTGACCTGGTTGCGGATGAAGACGATCGAGACGGCCGTCAGCAGCGTCGTCGCGCCGATGATCCACAACAGGAAGATATGGCCCGTTGTGGCAAACACCCGTTCGCGCAGGGCGATATAGCGCAGCACCCCGCCCTCCACCTCGACGCGCACATCGACATAGCTGGGATAGCGCGTGGTATCGAACCAGAAATCATTGTCGATCTGGGCCGACAGCGCACTGCGCAGGGTGCGGTCGAGCGTGCGGAAGAAGGAGGAGCGCCGCGAGGTGGGCAGGGTCTCGCCGGGGCGGAAATCCACCGAGAGCCGCATCGTTTCATAGGCCATCTCGGCATGGCGCTCGAAAGCGGCAGGCGTTTCCTGGTCGGACTCGTAGAGCGCCGTCATCATGGCGATATCGCCGGCCACGCCCTCGGACAACCGGCTGGTCACCGTCTCCCAGTGTTCCTCGAAGAAGGACCACGCCACGGCGACCTGCATCAGCGCCACCGGCAGGACGATGATCAGCAGGGTGCGGGCAAACAGTCCCTTGGGCAGGTAACGGCGCATCAGGCCCATGCTGGAGCGCCTTTCTGCACCGTGGCCCAACACACTGTCATCCCGGCCGGATAGCCCGCGACGGCGGGCTGCAGGGCCGGGACCCATACGCGCCGCTGTTGGACGGAAGCAGGCTCGGCATTGCAGATGGCTGAACGCGCACCGGGATTATGGGTCCCGGACTTGCGCCCCGCCTGCGCGGGGCATCCATCCGGGATGACAAGCCGTGGCGATATGTAAGGAAGGGCGCGCTTCTCCACGAGGCTCAATCCTCGAAGATCGGATCGGCTGCGAGGCGATAGCCTTCGCCGCGGACGGTCTGGAGGTGGAGCGGCTCCTTGGGGTCGGCCTCGATCTTGCGCCGCAGCCGTGTGACCTGGACGTCGACGGCCCGTTCGCCGCCGCCCGTGCGTTCGGACAGGGATAACCGCGAGACGGTCTGTCCCGCTGACGCGGCCAGCGCCGCCAGCAGGGCGGCTTCGCCGCCGGTCAGCCGGACTGGTTCGCCGCGCCGGCTCAGGCTTTCCCGGCCGATATCGAAATGCCAGTCGCCGAAAGCGACCTGACGGATGGCCGCCGTCACCGGCCTTGCCCGCCGCAGAATGGCATTGATCCGCAGGACCAGTTCCTCCGGCTCGAAGGGTTTGGCCAGATAGTCGTCGGCGCCCAGCGACAGACCCTTGATACGGTCCTCGGCCTCGCCGCGTGCCGTGAGCAGCAGGATGGGCGTGTCGCCCCGCCTGCGCACGGCTTCGGTCAGCTCGAACCCGTTCATGCCCGGCATCATCACATCGAGAACCAGGAGGTCGAAGGCGAGGGAGTTCAGCGTCGACAGGGCCTTGGCGGCATTCGGTGCCGTAGAGACGCGGAAGCCGCGTTCCTGGAGGTAGCGCTTGAGAAGGGTCCTGATCCGGTCGTCATCATCGACGACGAGAATATGGGCATCACCGCCAGCCAGCTCCGCCATGCCGTCTCCTGATCTGTCTCGTGTCCAGAATGGCCTGTGCCGCCGCGCGGCTCAAGTTCAGGCCTGCGGCTTGCGGCGCAGATAGCCCAGCCCGGTCGCAAGGCTCATGGCGGCAGTCAGCCATACGGCGATGATCCAGGCCTCCACCACCCACAGCACGGTATGGATGCCCGCGATGGCGGCAATGAGGGGAAAGGCCGTCACGAGCATGGCGATGGCGGTTTTCAGCTTGGCCGAGGCCGAGACCGGCAGGGCCGGTTCCGGTCCGCCGCGGCCGACCATGCGGGTCAGCGTGATGACGGCGTCGCGCAGCACGATGGCGGCGACCGGCACGGCCAGCGTGACAGGGCTGCCCAGGATCATCGTGTAGACCAGCAGATAGGCATCCACGAGCAGCTTGTCGGCGATGGGATCGAGCACTGAGCCCAGGCGGGATTCGGCGGACAGGCGCCGGGCGAGCCAGCCGTCCAGCCAGTCGCTGATCGCGGCGACAACGAAAGCGGCCACCGCAAAGGCGCCCAGCGAGCGCGCCGCGACCGAGGCATCGCCCAGCCAGAGCGGGACATTGTAGTCGATCGACCAGAAATAGGATTGCCACAGGGCCCAGCCGCCGCTGATGGCCAGCACGATGCGCAACACGGTGATGATGTTCGGCAGGGCTTTCAGCACGCGGACTACCTCTGGAACCAGTCGTGGATCCTTTTGGCCATGGCTTTCGACACGCCGTCAACCGCTTCGAGGTCGGCCAGGGCTGCATTTCGCACAGCCTTGGCCGAGCCGAAATGGGCCAGCAGGGCCTTCTTGCGGGACGGTCCGATGCCGGGAATATCGTCCAGCGGGTTCTCCGCCATCTGCTTCTTGCGCTTGGCCCGGTGGCCGCCGATGGCAAAGCGGTGGGCCTCGTCGCGCAGGCGCTGCAGATAGTAGAGCACCGGGTCTTTCTGCGGCAGTTTGAACGGCGCCTTGCCGGGCAGGTAGAAGGCTTCGCGGCCGGCATCGCGCTCGGGCCCCTTGGCAATGGCGGCGATGGTGATGTCGGTCACGCCCAGTTCGGAAGCGACGTCCATCACCGACGACAATTGCCCCTTGCCGCCATCGATCAGGATCAGATCGGGCACGGGGGCGCCTTCCTCGCGCTCCTTCATCAGGCGCGACAGGCGGCGGCGCAGCATGGCCTGCATCATCGCGAAATCGTCGTTTGTGGCGGCGTCATCGCCCTTCATATTGAAGCGGCGATAAGAGTTCTTCTCGAAGCCCTCCGGCCCCGCCACGATCATCGCGCCCAGCGCGTTCGTGCCCTGGATGTGGGAGTTGTCATAGACCTCGATGCGCTGGGGGATGTCCTCCAGCTCGAAAACACGCTGCACGCCCTTGAGGAGCTGGGTCTGGGTAGCGCTTTCCGACAGCCGCCGGGCGAGCGCTTCCTTCGCATTCGTCGCCGTGCGCTCTACCAGTTTGCGCTTTTCGCCGCGCTGGGGCGTGTGCAGCTGCACCTTGCGCTCGGCCCGCAGCGACAGCGCCTCGGCCAGCAGTTCGGCCTCCTCGATCTCGTGCGACAGGAGGATCAGTCCCGGCGCCGGCTTGTCGTCATAGAATTGCGCCAGGAAGGCCGCCAGAACGTCAGCCGGTTCGGCATCGCTTTCATGGCGCGGGAAGAAGGACTGGTTGCCCCAGTTCTGACCGGCCCGGAAGAAGAAGACCTGGACACAGGATTTGCCGCCATCCTGGGCGATGGCGATGACATCGGCCTCCTCCACCCCGTCCGGATTTATGCCCTGATCGGTGGTGACGGCCGCAATCGCGCGGATCCGGTCGCGCAGCTTGGCCGCCGTCTCGAAATCCATCGCCTCGGCGGCCTCGCTCATACGGGCCTGCAGCTCCTGGCGCAGGGCGTTGGAGCGGCCGCGCAGGAAATCCGTCGCCTCCTTGACCAGCTCGTCATAGGCGGCCGGTTCGACCAGGTCGACACAGGGCCCGGCGCAACGCTTGATCTGGTAGAGCATGCAGGGACGCGATCGGCCCTCATAGACGCTGTCGGTACAGGTACGGATCAGGAAGGCTTTCTGTAGCGTGTTCAGCGTCTGGTTCACCGCGCCGACCGAGGCGAAGGGGCCGAAATAATCGCCCTTTGTCTTGCGCGCGCCGCGGTGCTTGAGCAATTGCGGCGCCGGATGGTCCTTGCGGATCAGGATGTAGGGGAAGCTCTTGTCGTCGCGCAGCAGGATGTTGAAGCGCGGCTTCAGGCGCTTGATGAGGTTGGCTTCGAGCAGCAGCGCCTCGGTCTCGGTCTGGGTGACCACGAACTCCATGGAGTGCGTCAGCGCGATCATCAGCGCGATGCGATTGGAATGGCCGCGGCCGGCGGCGTAATTGCTCACCCGGTTCTTCAGATTGCGCGCCTTGCCGACATAGAGAATCTGCCCGTCCTCGCCGATCATCCGGTAGACGCCGGGCTTGGGCGGCAGCCGTTTGACGTAGTCGGCGATGACTTTCGGTCCGGCGAGCGATTGCTTCGCCGGTTCGGAAAGGCCATCTATCGGACCGGATTGAGACTTCGAGGTTGCCATGTCCGACAAGATCGCCCTCGTGACCGGCGGCGGCAAGCGCCTGGGTGCCAAAATAGCTGCCGCGCTCGGTGCGGATGGCTGGCACGTCGTCGTGCACTACAACACGTCCGGCACAGACGCGGAGGCCGTCGCGGCGACGATCCGCGATGCGGGCGGTTCGGCGGACACGGTCCGGTTCGACATGGACGACACGGCCGGCATCGAGGATTTCATGGACGGGGTGGGTCGTGTCGATGCGCTGATCAATTCCGCGTCGATCTTCGAGCCCGACCGCCCGGAAAATGTCACACCTGTGCAACTCGAACGTACGCTGCGTGTAAACCTTGTGGCGCCGGTATTGCTCGCTTCTGTTATGGCAAAGCGACACGAGGACCGCGCGTCGGGCTGTATCATCAACCTGCTCGACCAGAAGCTCTTCAACCTCAATCCCGACTTCTTTTCCTACACCCTGGCCAAGCAGGCGCTTCTGGGCGCGACCACCACTATGGCGATGGCTTTCGCACCCCGCGTGCGGGTGAATGGTGTGGCACCGGGCATCACCCTGCCGTCCGGCGGCCAGTCGCCGGAGGAATTCGCCCGCGCACACCGGATGAACCCGATGCAGGGCGGCTCCACGCCCGACGACATCATCCGGGCAGTGCGCTTCATCCTTGCGACCCCGTCGATGACGGGCGAGACGATCATCGTGGATGGCGGCCAGCATCTCGACGCCCGCGACGGGGATGTGATGTATGCCGCCGGTGTGCCGGAGGAGTAGCGCCGTATGAGACTGGATCAGGTGATCGAGAACGCGCTGGCCAGTGCCACCGGTGAGGATGTCTTCGTCTACCGCCTGGAAGGCGTGAAGCTGGATGTCGAGATCGGCATCCACGATTATGAGCGCGGTGTGAAACAGCGCGTTCTGGTCGATGTTGTCACCCTGGTGTCCAAGGCCTGGTGCGGCACGGACGACATCGCCACGGTCGTCGACTACGACTACATCCTGCATGGCATCAAGGCGCTGGAGAACCAGCAGTTCGACCTGCAGGAAACCCTGTGCGGCACGATACTCGACCTGGCGCTTGAACCGTCGGCTGTCGCCGCAGCCCAGGTGACCACCCGCAAGGTCGACGCCTATCCCGACGCCGATGCCGTCGGCCTCACGCGCTTTCGCTGCCGCCCGAAAAGCTGACCGGATCAGCCGCCCGCAGATCGCATCAGCCCGTCAGCGACCAGCCCGGCCGCGAGCAGGACGAGCGTGCCGCCGATTGCCAGGTTGAACAGCCGCATGCGCAGGGGCGAGACCAGGAAGCGGCGGATACTGCGTCCGAGCACGGCCCAGGCGCCGATCCCGAACAGGCAGATCACGAAGTAGAGGCTGGAGAAAACGGCGAGACGGTCTTCGGCGCCGGCAAGTTCGAACAGGGATACTGCCGCCAGACAGGCGCCCCAGGCCTTGGGATTGACCCATTGCAGCAGGACGCCCTGCCAGAGGTTGGGCAGGTCTGGCCGGTTTTCGGTCTCCAGGCCGGCCGGGGCAAAGGCGATCCGGATACCGAAATAGATGATCACGACCGCGCCGAAAGCCGCCATTCCGATCTGCCAGGCCGGCCCAAGCCGGGCGAGAAGACCGGCCGCCAGGCCGACCGTGACGAGCAGGGCCGTGAAACCGACCGTGCAGCCGAAAACGAAGGGCAGGGCGCGGCGGGCCCCGTGGTGCAGTCCGGCCGAAAGAGTGATCATGTTCGCCGGTCCCGGCGATATCGACATCGTCAGGGCGAAGGCGCCCATGGCCAGCAGGTTTCCCATTTCACGTCTCCTTTCCCTTTCGTCTATCACTGGGTTGTAGGAGAGATTAGACTGTCGAATTGAAACGCTTTGTTCGATTGGTTCGTTGAATGCTCGACCGTCTGAAATCGCTCGCGACTCTGGGCGTGGTGTTGCGGGAAGGCTCGTTCCGCAAGGCAGCGGACCGGCTTGGCCTGTCACCGTCGACGGTGAGCTATCACATCGCCGAGCTGGAAGCCTTCCTGGGCGCGCCCCTGCTCAATCGTACGACGCGTCGCCTGTCTCCGACGGCGCTTGGTGAAGAGGTTGGCCGCTATGCGACGACCATTCTGACGGCTTCGGATGCCGCGCTGGCCCTTGCCGGAAGCCGGACCGGTGTTCTTCAGGGCGTGTTCTCGGTGACCTGCACATCCGCCGTCATCGGAGCGGGCTTTGGTGAAGCCGTCGCTGCATTCACACTGCGTCACCCCGGCGTGGAGCTGCGCCTTGATGTTTCGGATGCCGCTGAAGACCTCGGGGCCGGCCGGTTTGATCTGGCATTGCGGGCGGGCCGGCTTGCCGACAGTGCGCTGAAAGCCCGGCGTGTCGGAGGGATACGCCGCAGACTCGTCTGCGCACCGGCTTTCCTGGCCGGAATGGCGGGGGGCCAGGATGCAGATACCCTGTCCCGCCAGCGCTGGATCCGGCTGGCCGCATTGCCGGCCCGGCGAACGCTGATTGCTCCCGATGGCCGCGAGCGAATTGTCGAGACGCCCGGCAATATTGTGGTGGGCAGTATCGACGCGATGATCGAGATGGCGCTTGCCGGCATGGGACTGGCGACACCGCCGGCCCATCTGGTCGAGGACAGGCTGGCTGTCGGCAGTTTGGTCGATCCCGCGCCGGGCTGGACCGTTCCACCCATCGACCTTCATGCCGTCTGGCCTGCAGCGCGGACTGACTCGCCGGTCCGCCGCGCCTTTGTCGATTTTCTGCTGGAAAACTGGGCGCCGCAGCTGGCCTGACCGGCCGCGGCGCCCGGGGAATTACCCTGCGGCAGGCTCGCGCTGTTTGAGCAACGGCTGGGCCTGCTTGTAGGTCAGCGAACGCCAGACCCATTCCAGCGGGCCGAAGCGGAAGACCGACAGCCAGAGCGGTGACCAGATCAGCTGTACCGCCCACACGACCAGCACCAGCTTGGCCTGGTCGATGCGCTCGACGGTTCCGAACAGGCCCAGGCCCGGCGTACCCACAAAGATGAAGCTCATGATCAGGGTCTGGGCGATATAGTTGGTGAAGGCCATCCGGCCGGCCGATGCGAACGGCATCAACAGCAGCCGGAAGGCGCCGATCTTGGCCAGCATCATCACGGCAGAGGCATAGCCGAACGACAGGACCAGGCTGCCGAAATAGCTGTAGCTCGCGCCCAGCGCCATCGCCTCGGTGTCGAATTCGCCGGCGATCATCGACTGAGTGCCCATGTGCGACAGAAGATAACCGGCGAGCAGCGTCACGGCTGCCAGAACGGCATACCGCCCCAGGCTCCAGCTTGCGGACAGGAAGCCCGACTTGAACAGCGCCATGCCGATGAACATCAGGCCCATCAGGCGCGGCCCGAAGGCGATCAGCCCGCCGATCTGGCCGATGGCGGCAAAGCCGGCATTCCAGGGCAGGCGGTCGAGATAGCCGGCCTGGTAGGCCTGCGTCATGCCGGCCATCATATCGGCCATCATGGCGTCCTGCTCGGGCGTCTCGGACATGCCTGCAAAGGGAACAGCGAGCCAGGCGCCGCCCACCATCAGGAGGGCGCTGACACCGATCAGCACAATGCCCCAGGTGACCAAAGCCGACGGTGACATCCGGCGTGCCTTCACGGCCAGCATGCCCAGAAGGGCGTAGCTGACGAGGATGTCGCCCCACCAGAGCAGGTAGGCGTGGATCAGACCGATCAGCAGCAACCACACCATACGCGGATAGTGGCGGCCGGTATCGTCGCCGGTCCCTGCCATCATGATGATCCCGGCGCCGAACAGCGTCGAGAAAATCGTGATGAATTTCATATGGAAGAAGGTGTGGGCGATCGCCCAGACGGACAGGTTGGCGCCGGTCAGATCCATCTGCATCGTCGGATCGTCATAGGCGAAGGGCGTCATCGCGAAGCCCTGCACATTCATCATCAGAATGCCCAGGACGGCGATTCCGCGCAGCGCGTCGATACTGACCAGACGCTCGGTGTTTGGTGAAGCCATGAGTCCCCCCTCGGAATAATAGCCGCCAGCGGGAGGTTACGACGGGACAGGGCGAATGTCTGCGGGACTTTCGTCCGGATCGTCCCCTGCGGCGATCAGCTGCCCAGTGCAGACCGGGCCAGCACGACCATATAGCCGATATAGGCGATGAAGAGCAGGAGGCCGAACAGGCGGCTGATCGGCTGGCGCGCCAGGATGATCGCGGCGATCGCGACGCTCGCGCCGACCATCACCCACAGATCGAGGGCGAAGAAGCCTTCCGGTACGGGCAGGTTGTCGCCGACAGCCGAGGCCGCGAGGCCGGTCGCGCCGCCGACGGCGAAGACGTTGAAAATATTCGAGCCGAGCACATTGCCGATCGCCATGTCGGCCTGTCGCCGCATCGACGCCATCACGACGGTCGCGAGCTCGGGCAGGGAGGTGCCGAAGGCGACAGCGGTCAGGCCGATCAGGGCTTCGTCGACATTGAGGGCGAGCGCTGCTTCGGTGCCGCCCGTCACGATCATCTGGGCACCCACGGGCAGGGCGACAAGGCCGATCAGAACAGCGGCGACGCTGCGCCCCACACCGGTGGGCAGGCCTTCCATATGTTCGAGATCGGTGAGTTCCGCCAGCGAGGGGTCGTCGCTCTTCTTGCCGGCCAGCACGCCCATCAGGCTGACATAGCCAATGATCAGGGCAAACAGGACGGCACTTTCGACCGTGTCGATCGTTCGGTCCCAGCTGACCGCCACCAGCGCGAGGGCGGCCAGGAGTGCGATGATCGCATTGCGCCGGACACCGGGCGTGGTGGTGGGAATGGCGCCGAAAATCGCCGGCAGGCCGAGAATCAGGAGGAAGTTCGCGGTGTTGGAGCCGACGATATTACCCAGCGCGAGGCCGGGCACGTCTTCCAGGGCCGATTGCACCGAGACCACCAGCTCGGGCGCCGATGTCCCGAAGGCGATGATGGTGAGGCCGACCAGCAGCGGCGGCAGCCGCCAGATCCGGGCCAGGCCCGCACTACCCCGGACCAAGAGGTCCCCGCCGAACAAAAGAACGACGATCCCGCCCAGGATCAGGGCGATGAACAGGGGTGCAGCCATTCCGGAACCTCTAAAAGTGCGGACTAGTCGAGGCGGCGGTATTCGATAAGGTTGAGCAGTCCGAAAATTGCCGCGACACCGAGGATGGCAACAAGAGCGTACATGATCATTTTCCCGAAAATGGCAGTCAGATGTCCCGTACATAGCGTGACGAACAGGCGGTGGCTAGCGGTGGAAGCGGCATGAGCTGGCGCGCGCGCATCGAGCCGGCGGTACGCCCGATCATGCAGTCCTGGTGGCGTCTGTCGCGGGGAACTACGCTCGGGGTGCGGGCGATCGTCACGGACAGCGACGGGTGCGTTGCGCTGGTCCGTCACACCTATGTCCATGGCTGGTATCTCCCCGGCGGCGGGGTGGAGCGGGGCGAGCCGGTTCGCGAAGCCTTGCGTCGCGAACTCGCCGAGGAAGCCGGCGTGGAGGTGACGGGGCCGGCCGGTCTGCTTGGAATCTACAGCAATCATGCGAGCTTTCGCGGTGACCATGTCGTGCTGTTCGCGGTTCGCGACTGGCGGGTCTGTCCGACAGATCATACAGGCGAGATCGAGGCGGTGGACTGGTTCCATCCGGACGACCTGCCGGACGGCACATCGCCGGCAACACTGCGCCGGCTTCGCGAGTATGCGGGAACGGCCAATCCGTCGGATGCGTGGTGAGAAAAAGGTGCGGTGTACCGGCCCGGTCCGGAGCAAAGCGAGGGTTGTTGCCCGGTCCGGACCGATACACCGCGGGGCGCACGCTGACGACATTAGGGGCGTTGCGGTGAACCCGGGCTGACTGGAGCGGGCCAATTTGTGCCATGAATTTGGCGGTCTTACGCGACAAGCGCCACAAAATCGCTAACATGGACTTCGGGCGTTCAGGCGGGGTCGATTCGAATGACCGCAGATGCGGACGAAGATACCTATCTCCGTGACGAACCGGAGCAGGCCGTGGCGCGGTCTGCCTTGCAGCGCCTTGCCGATATTGACGGCTGGGTCGGCCAGGTCCTGCCCGGCCTCGTCGCGGTGTCCTTCATCGTCGTCGTTGCGCTTGCGGTGATGGCCGGCGAGGGCGCCTTGATGGCGTCTGCCCGCTCGACCAACCTGTCCGCGCTGCAGACCGTGCTGCGCAACACGATCCAGCGTTTCGAGGACTGGGCCCAGGATCGCGAGAACGATGTCCGTGTCTGGGCGGAAAACGAGGTCGTTGTCGAAGCCCTGGCGGAATTGTCGCGCGCGCCCGTCCGCTCCGAGCTGGAACGCTCGCCTGCCCAGGCGCGGCTGCGCGAGACGCTGGGGCCCTGGCTCACCGAATACGGCTATCGCGGCTATCTGCTGATCTCGTCCAACGGCACGACGCTGTCCTCGATGCGCGACAGCGTGCTGGCGCAGCCGGCGCTGGTGCTCGATCTCCTGCCCGAGGGGCGCTTCCAGCGCAGCGGCTCGGTTCTGACGCGCCCGCATATCGTCGATCTGGCCCTGCCGTCGCCGGACATGGAGGGCGCGCCGATCGACGAGGAAATCCTGATGTACTCGGTTGCGCCGATCCGCGATGAAGGCGAGGTCGTGGGCTATCTGGCCCTGCGGGTCGATCCGCTGGCCGAGTATTCCGCCACCTTCCGTGTGGGACGTACCGGCGTGTCCGGCGAGACCTATGCGATCGACCGGACCGGCCGGCTCCTGACCGAGACCCGCTACAGTGAGGAATTCGTCGAAGCAGGGCTGCTGGCCGACGGTCATCCCTCGATGCTGCATCTGGAAGTGCGTGATCCCGGGGTCAATGTCACCCGTGGCGCGATCCCGTCCCGTCCCTACGCCGAATGGCCTCTGACCGAGGCGGCGCGGAGTGTCACCACCGAAGGGCGCGGCTATAATCTGCGCGGTTACCGCGATGCGCGCGGCGTTCTCGTCATGGGCGCGTGGGTGTGGGATGACAGCCGCGATATCGGCGTCATTACCGAGATCGAGGTCATCGACGCGCTGGCAGGGGCCAACCAGGCCCGTGCCGTGCTGCGGGTCTTCGCCGTGGCGATGGCCCTGTCCTTCATCCTGCTGGCGGTCCTGTTCAGTGCACACAGGACGATCACCCGGCGCCGGGCGCAGGCGACGGCTGCGGCCAACCAGCGCCTGTCGCAGATCCTGATGACGGCGGCCGAGGGCATTTACGGCATCGATGGCCAGGGCGTGCTGACCTTCATCAACCCGCGGGCCTGCCAGATGCTGGGCTATGACGAGAGTGAGCTGATCGGCCGGGATATCCATGCGGTGATACACCATTCCCGCCGGGACGGTTCGCTCTATCCGCGCGAGGAATGCCCGCTTCACCATCCCGGCACGACCGGTGAGACGGTGGATGGCGATGTGTTCTGGACCAAGAGCGGACAACCCATCCCGATCGAATCGGCGAGTTCGTCGCTCGATCCGTCCGATCCGGCCAAGGGCGCGGTGATCACCTTCCGCGATATCACCAATCGCAAGCGCGACGAGTTGGCCCTGCGCCGCTACGCCCAGGAGCTGAAACGGTCGAACTCCGAGCTGCAGGAGTTTGCCTATGCCGCCTCGCACGATCTGCAGGAGCCCCTGCGCAAGATCCAGGCTTTCGGCGAACGGCTGAACAACAAGTGCTATGACGCGCTGGACGATACCGGTCGGCACTATCTGGAGCGCATGGTCGATGCCGCGACCCGGATGCGCCGGCTGATCGACGACCTGCTGAGCTATTCACGGGTCAATTCGAAGACGACCTCCTTCCTGCCGGTCGAGCTGGCGACGGTGCTGGCGGATGTCTTGTCCGATCTGGAGCCCCGGATCGCGGCAGAGAACGCCAAAATCCGCGTCGGCGAATTGCCGGCGATCGAGGCCGATCCGGGCCAGATGCACCAGCTCTTCCTCAACCTGATCGCCAATTCCCTGAAATTCCGCCGCCCCGGCGTCCAGCCGTCCATCTCCATCGAGGGCAGTGTCGAGGTCGGCGAGAACGGGGCCATGGCGCGGATTGCGGTCGCCGATAATGGTGTCGGTTTCGAGCCGCGCCATGCCGAGCGCATCTTCGGCATGTTCGAACGCCTGCATGGCCGCGACGAGTTCGATGGAACGGGTGTCGGTCTGGCGACCTGCCGCAAGATTGCCGAACGCCATGCCGGCGAGCTGACGGCCTGGGGCGAGCCGGATGCCGGCGCGGTCTTCACCCTGTTGCTGCCGGTGCGCCAGGGCAGTGTAACCTGACGGGAGGCGCGGGGCGGCGCGTCCCGTGACATGTTCATGAGCCAGCCGGACCCGGACAGGGCAGGACTGCAGCAGCGTATCGTGCCCGTGCTGGCGGCGATCTGTCTTCTGCTGGCTGCCGGGGCGGGCCTGCCACTGGCTTGGGAGAACCCGGTTGCACTGACGATTGTGCTGGCACTCGTCGCCCTGCTGCTGGCGGTGGTTATCATCAGCTGGCGGCAGGCAGACCGGGCCCTGACCCGGCAGCGTTCGGACCGTGCCCGGATCGCACGGTTGGAAGCTGAGAAGGCGGATCTGGATATCTTCGTCAACGCGGCGACCCACGACCTGCACGAACCCCTGCGCAAGATCCAGGTTTTCGGCGACCGCCTGCGCGACAAGCTGGGCCTCCTGCCCGATCCGGCCCTCGCGCAACCGCTGGACCGGATGACCGCCGCGGCCGGGCGCATGCGCGACCTGCTCGATGCGCTGCTGGTACACGTCCGGGTGCGTGATGACCGGACGGCCATCACATCCGTCGATCTGGATGCTGTCCTGGCCGGGATTCTCGAGGATCGTGCGCCCGGCATCCAGGCGGCGAAGGCGAAAATCGAGAGCGACCCGCTGGGCATGGTCGAGGCCGACGCGGTCCAGATGCGGACACTTTTGGAAAATCTTATCGATAATGCCTTGAAATACCGGCGTTCGGACGCGAGTGTGAATATTCTTATTTCCACTCAGGCCGGCGGGGACGAGGCAGGCGGGCGCGTGACAATCGAGATCAGCGATAACGGGATCGGCTTCGATCCGCGCCATGCCGAGCGCATATTCGGTCTGTTCGAGCGTCTTCACTCGCGCGACGCCTATCCGGGGGCCGGTGTGGGGCTTGCCACATGCCGCAAGATTGCCGAACGTCACGGCGGGTCGCTTTCCGCCCGTGGAGAACCCGGTTCGGGCGCTTGCTTCACCTTGATCTTGCCCCGCCGACAGGCGAACCTGTTATCCGACCCGGCCCGCAGGGCCGACTAATTCGACGAGGCTTTCATCATGAGCCAGGACAACCGGCTTTTCACCATTCTCATGGTCGACGACGATCCGGATGATCGTCTGCTCTTCAAGGAAGCCTGCGAGGAAGTGCGCTTGCGCAATCCGCTGGAATTCCTCGAGAATGGCGAACAGCTTGTCGATTATCTCAAGCGCCGCGGCGCCTATGCGAACCTGGAGGGTACGCCCTATCCGGGGATCATCCTGCTGGACCTCAACATGCCGCTCAAGGACGGGCGTGAGGCGCTGGAAGAGATCAAGAATGACAATGAGCTGCGGCACATCCCGATCATCGTCCTGACGACCTCGAAGGATGAGGACGACATCCTGTCCAGCTACGGGCTGGGCGCGTCGTCCTATATCGTCAAGCCGATCTCGCTCGACCGGCTGATGCGGGTGGTGAACTCGATCGGCGAATACTGGGTGCAGATTGTCGAGGTGCCGGCAGGGGAACGTTCGGCCGAAGAAGACAGCCTGGACGAGGAATAGCGCCGCTCCGGCGAATCGCCTTTCGCGCGAGCGGTCGCGACTTCGACGCAATTATTGTCTAGTGTCCCTCCTGGCGGCCTTCGGGGGAGGGGAATTCCATGCTGTTCGCACGTCTGTCCAAGATTTCGGCGACGCTGTTCGTGTCCATGCTCATGGCCATGGCCATGCTCGTCCTGCTCTGGTTCTACCTGCCTGAATGGCTGGGCTGGGTGCAGGATGGCGCCGATCTTGTCGAGGACGGCGTGTCGGCCATTCCCATTCCCGAGCAGTACAACAATCTTGTCCGCATCTATGCCAGTGACGACAAGATCGTCCTGCTGATCTTCACGGTCATCGCGCGCTTCATTCTGGCGATTTTCGGCACGGCTTTCACGGCCGCGACCCGGGTCGCGAAAGTCCGTGTGGCCGAGCCGCCCTTCATCAGCCGCATCTCCTCGATGATCGCCACGCTCTTCCTGTCCTTCGTGCTGGCGATCCTGATGCTGGCCTTTATCGCGCTGACCATGGAGCACGTGCTGCATTCCATGCTCGATATGGCCGACTGGGTGGAAGACCAGCTCGCGCACCTGCCGCTGGCCGGCCGCTGGCGCTCGGGCGTGCGGTTTGCCGTGTCGGACGACAAGATCCTGCTGCTCTTCTTCACCATCATCGCCCGTGTGCTGATCGCCCTCGTGGCGACCGCGTTCACGGCGGCGTGGAATTCGGTCACCGGCGGCAAGACCGAGACCATCAAGGTTCCGGCCTGAGCCGCGTTAGGCGCTGAGACGGTCTGCCAGGAAGGGCAGGGAGCGGTCCATGCGGTAGTCGATCGAGGAGTGGTTGTCCGGGAACTCCTCATAGACATGGTCGATGCCGCGGGCGGCGAGCGCCTTGTTCATGCGGCGCGCGCCATAGACCAGATTGTACTGGTCGACATCGCCGCAATCGATGAACAGGCCCTTCAGGGATTTCAGCCCCTCGGCATGGGCGTCGAGCATTTCCAGCGGATCCCATTTCATCCACTCGGCCCAGCGCTCGGGAATGCGTTCGCAGGTGTCGGTTGTCACCGGCAGGCGGATGCCCAGGAAGGCGTCGGGATCGGGGTCGTAGGTCGCGCCCATGGCCAGGGTCATCATGGCGTGCAGATCGTCGCCATTGACCTTGTCGGAGGCTTCGAAAGCCTCCACGAAATCCTGGATATTGCCGCCATGCTTGGCGAGGCGCCGCAGGGTGAAGGCAAAGTCGGCGGCGAACATCAGATCGAACCCCATATCGCCGGAATGGCAGGCTGCGGCTGACCAGAAATCGGGGTGCAGCAGGGCGTGGACCATGGCGCCATAACCGCCGGAGCTCTTGCCGAACACGCCGCGCCGGCCCGGGCCGCCGCAGCCGAAGGTCTGCTCAATGAACGGCACGGCCTCCTGCAGCAGGAAATCGTCCCAATTCCCCATGGCCGCAGAGTTGACGTACTGATTGCCGCCCAGGCGGGTGAAACAGTCCGGGAAGGCGATGACGCAGGGTTTCATCTCGCCGGCATCGATCAGGCGCTGGGCGCGGCTGGGGGCGCTTTCCCCGAAGCTTTTCCAGTTGGTGTGGGCCGGGCCGCCGCCGGTGAAGCCGACCAGATCGACGAGCAGGGGCAGACAGGCCGGATCGTGGCCGTGCGGGATGTAGACATCGATCCGCCGCGTCAGGTCCTCGCCGAGCATGTTGTTGGCGATCGCTTCGCTCTTCACAAAGTGCGTGGTGACCGTTCCGGCCGGCAGGTGACGTTCTCGGCGCATGGCTTTCCCCATTGGCTTGCGCGGCCACACTAGAGTGCATGTCCTCGCGGGCAAGTGCTTGAGATGCAGCGCGAAGCGGGTGATCCTGCCGCATGGTCCAGGACAAGCGCTTCATCTCTGCCGACGGGCTGCTGGTCGACAGTATCCAGCTGGCGCGCCAGATTCACGATGCCGGCTTCCGGCCGACCCATATCGTTGCCGTCTGGCGGGGCGGCGCGCCGGTCGGCATCGCCGTACAGGAATATCTCGAATACCGCGGTCTGGAGACGCATCACATCGCCGTGCGCACGGCCTCCTATACCGGGATCGACCGGCAGGCGCCGGTCGTGCGCGTGTTCGGCGAGGGCTACCTGGTCGACACGCTGAATGCGGAAGACCGGCTGCTCATCGTCGACGACGTCTTCGACAGCGGCCGCTCGATCGAGGCCCTGCAGCGTGTGCTGCAGGAGAAATGCCGCCGCAATTATCCCGGCGAGGTGAAAGTGGCCACGGTCTATTACAAGCCGGCCCGCAACCGCACCGGCGGCAAGCCGGACTTCTTCGTCGAGGAGACTGACGACTGGCTGGTCTTCCCGCACGAGATCTGCGGGCTCAGCGAGGACGAGATCCGCGCCAAGGGCGCAGCCGGCGCAGCGGTGCTGGACTAGCGGTCAGGGCCAGTCGCGGGCGCCATGAAGGATGCGCAGGATCTCGATATCATCCGCCTTCTGCCGATAGACGATGAGATAGGCCGTTCCCGGCAGGGCCAGCTCCCGTGTCGATGCGACGCGCCCGGTGCGGCCCATCGAGGGATAGGTGCCCAGCATATCGACGGCTTTGAACATGTGATCGCGAAGACGGGCGGCGGCGTCGATATTGTCGGCGGCGATCCGGGTGAAAATGGCAATCAGGTCGTCTTTCGCGCGGACAGACCACGCGATCGTCATGCCTTGCGGGCCGCCGCGATCAGGGCGTCAATCTCTGCGACGACTTGCTCATGCGGCACGGTCTTGCCGGCATCGGCATCGCGGATACCGTCCCGGATGGCTTCAACCATCCAGTCCTGCTGATCGAAATATTGTTGCAGGGCTTCCTTGACGACCCAGTTGCGGGACCGGTCCTGCGCCTTTGCCAAGGTGTCGAGCTTGTCGATGGCGGCATCGTCGATGCGGATGGAGATATTTTTCATAATCCCGGCTTTGTAATCACATCTGATGAAGTGTATCACGCCGCCGGAACCCGCAAAAGACGTGACGCCCGGCCCTCCCTACTTCACCCGGTGGATGGCGCACAGCTTGTTGCCGTCGGGGTCGCGGACATAGGCGAGGTGCATCGGTCCCATACTGGTCTCGCGCAGGCCGGGCGCGTCCTCGATCGAGGTGCCACCATTGGCGATACCGGCATCGTGGAAAGCCTTCACCTGTTCAGCCGACGTGCACTTGAAGCCGATCGTGCCGCCATTGGCGCCGCAGGCCGTTTCGCCATTGATCGGTTCGGAAATGCCGAACGTGTTGCCGTCATGGCGGTAGAAATAGCGCACATGCCCCGTCGGCGCTTCATTGCGCAGGGCCTCACCGGCACCCAGTGTGCCCAGGACGGCATCGTAGAAGCTCTTCGAGCGCTCGATGTCGCTGGCGCCGACCATGATGTGATTGAACATGCGGTGTCCTCCCCTCAGGCCTCGTCCAGGCCGATATCGAAATTGGGCGCCGAATGGGTCAGCGCACCGACCGAGATTACATCGACACCGGTTTGCGCGATATCGCGCACCGTATCGAGATTGACCCCGCCGGACGCTTCCAGCGTGACCTTGCCGCTGGCGGCCGCGACGGCAGCCCGCAGATCGTCGAGCGGGAAATTGTCGAGCAATACGCTTTCGGCACCGGCATTGATGGCAACGTCGAGCTGGTCGAGCCGGTCGATCTCCACGGCGACGCGGGTCATGTGGCCGGCATGGTCGCGGGCGGCCTTCACGGCCTCGGCCACCCCGCCACAGACGGCGACGTGATTGTCCTTGATCAGGATGGCGTCATCCAGCCCGTAGCGGTGCAGCGCGCCACCGCCGGCCTGGACGGCCTGGAGTTCGAAAGCGCGAAAGCCCGGCGTGGTCTTGCGGGTGTGGGCGATGCGGGCCTTCGTCCCCGCGACGGCATCGACATAGCGGCGGGTGAAGGTGGCGATGCCGCTCATCCGGCCAAGGAAGTTCAGGGCAATCCGCTCGGCCGAGAGCAGGGCGCGGGCTTGCCCGTTGACGGCAGCGAGCACCTCGCCGGCCTTCACGCTGTCGCCATCGCGCACCTGGACATTCACCAGCGCGTCCGGATCCATCTGCCAGATGGCTTCCACGGCCGGCTGCAGGCCGCAGATCACGCCGGCTTCGCGGGCGACGAAATAGAATTTCGCCTGCTGGATTTCCGGGATGCAGGCCAGCGAGGTCACATCGCCGCGGCCGCCCTGATCTTCGGCGAAAGCACGGGTGACGGCGTCGGCGACGACGAAGCGGGGCAGGGGCGAAACGGGCATGGCGTCCTATTCGGCGGGTTCGCGGTAGCGGGCCGGACTGGCGGTGCTGGCGGCAAGGTCGGCCAAGGTCATCCGGGTGTGCTGTGCCACGGTGTTGGTTGCGGGGCAATCGGTGCGGAAATGCCCGCCCCGGCTTTCTGTCCGGCTGAGGGCGCCGGTGACGATGAAGCGTGCCGCAAGCAGCGCGTCCGCGTCACCATGGGCACCCATAAGACCATCAATAAGGTCACATAGCTGCACCATAGCTGCACCATTCCGCTCCACTCCGCAGGCCCGGCTCATGGCGGCGCGGAGTGTTGCGAGTGCGTCGGCGGGAAGTTCGGGCGGAAGGTCCGGTGTGGGCGCAACAGTTTCGCTGCTGGATTTGCGCTCCGGCAGAGCCCTGGCCACCCGTGCCGCACTCACCAGGCCTTCGGCCAGCGAGTTGGAGGCGAGACGGTTGGCGCCATGCAGGCCGCTTGAGGCGCATTCGCCGATGGCATAGAGGCCGGGGATGCTGGTCGCTCCGTCGATATCGGTCATCACTCCGCCCATATGATAATGGGCCGTGGGGGCGACGGGGATAAGTTCGCGGCGCGGATCGATACCGGCCTGCATGCAAGCCGCGAAAACGGCAGGGAATTCTTCCGGGAAAGCCGCGCCGATCGCGGTGCGGCAATCGAGGAAAGCGCCCTTGCCGGAGAGGTTCTGCCGGTGCACCGCCCGGGCGACGACATCGCGCGGGGCGAGTTCGGCATCGGCGTGGACGGCTTTCATGAAGCGGTGGCCCGTGCGGTCGACCAGGATCGCGCCTTCCCCGCGCAGGGCTTCGGTGCACAGCGGTGCCGGATCGAGGCCGGCATTGAGGGCGGTCGGGTGGAACTGGACGAATTCAGGATCCTGGATCACCGCGCCCAGGCGTGCCGCCATCGCCATGGCCTGGCCCTGGGCGCCGGCCGGTGTGGTGGTGAGTGCAAACAGGCCGCCCGCCCCGCCCATGGCGAGGATGGTGGCGCCGGCTTCGATCGCTTCGGTTTGCCCGTCCGGCGAGCGGGCCAGCACGCCGCGACAGCCGGCGGCATCGTCCATGAGCGCGGCGGCTTTCCAGCCATTGCGGATCTCGATGTGCGGCGCCTGGCGCACGGCCTCGATCAGGGTGGCCATGATCGCGGCCCCGGCGCCGTCGCCCTTCACCCGGGCGACCCGGTGGCGGGCGTGGGCGGCTTCGCGGGAGAGCGACCAGGTCTCGCCCCGCCGCTCGAACGGCGCGCCCAGGGCGGCGAGGTCCCGGACTTCCTGCGCTGCACCTTCGGCCAGTGCCCGTGCCGCATCCGCGTCGACCAGTCCGGCACCGGCGGTGACCGTGTCGGCGGTGTGCAGGGCGGCGCTGTCATCGTCCGCCAGAGCTGCCGCGACCCCGCCCTGGGCCCAGCCGGAGGCTGCGCCTTCACCCAGCGGCGCCCCGGTTAGCAGCACGACTGGCCGCGGCGCCAGCTTCAGCGCCGCCCACAGCCCCGCAATCCCGGCGCCGCAGATGAGAACGGGACGGGTCATGGCCGTCCTCCTAGATCGAGACCAGGTCCACGGGCTTTTCCTGCCTGGCCGGGTCGAAGCTGGCGGGCTTGTCGGGCTTGGGCAGGTCGAGCATGGCCTGGACGGAGCGGCGGGCGCCGTCGATCACATCGTCGGGCACGGTCACTTCGTGCTGTTCCAGACGCAGGCAGTCATAGATGTTTTCCAGCGTGATCCGCTTCATGTGCGGGCACAGATTGCACGGCCGGATGAACTGCACCTCGGGCACTTCGACGGCGACATTGTCGCTCATCGAGCACTCGGTCAGCAGTACGGCCTTCTTCGCTCCGGAATTGCGGGCATAGTCGGCCATGGCGGCTGTGGAGCCGGCATAGTCGGCGGCCTGGACCACGTCGAGCGGGCTTTCCGGGTGGGTGATGATCAGCACGCCGGGATGGGCATCGCGCAGGTCCTGCACGTCCTGGGCGGTGAATTTCTCGTGCACTTCGCAGCTGCCGGCCCAAGTGAGAATGCGCACATCGGTCTGGGCGGCGACATTTTTGGCGAGATACTGGTCGGGCAGCAGGATCACCGTGTCGGCGCCCAGGCTCTCGACGACCTGCACGGCGTTGGAGGAGGTGCAGCAGATATCGCACTCGGCCTTCACATCGGCCGAGGTGTTCACATAGGTGACGACGGGCACGCCGGGATAGGCGGCCTTGATACGGCGCACATCCTCGCCGGTGATCGAGGAGGCGAGGGAGCAGCCGGCGCGGGTGTCGGGGATCAGCACCTTTTTCTCCGGCGCGAGCACCTTGGCGGTCTCGGCCATGAAGTGGACGCCGGCCTGGACGATGATGTCGGCCTCGCTTTCGGCGGCCATGCGGGCCAGCGCCAGGCTGTCGCCCATCAGATCGCCGACGCAGTGGAAAATGTCGGCGGTCATGTAGTTGTGGGCGAGAATGACGGCGTTCTTTTCCGCCTTCAGCTGGTTGATGGCGTGGATCAGCGGCGCCTTGGCCGGCCATTCCATCGGGGTGATGATGTCCTTCACCTTCTCGTAGAGATGGTCCGTCGCGGCCTTGACCTCGTCCGTATACGCCAGTTCCGGCCGGGACTGTTCAAAGCCTTCAGGCGTGCCGTCCCAGTTCAATCGGTCCATTCTCTCCTCCCTTTTGCTCAATATGAGCAATATTGGGGCCCGAAAATGGGCGGCTGTTTTCCGGTGCCGCCCTTATGCTCGAAATGAGCTTTAACGTGATCCGTATATATGCTCACCCTGAGCACAGTGCAAGGCACAGGCGTGCGACGCGATGCCTCGCCGTGCGAATTCCGGAATGAAGATGATCAGTGTGCGGTGCGGGGGCGCAGGCCGGACAGCCAGACGCCGGTGCCCAGCGAAGCCAGGGCCAGGGCCAGGGCAAAAGCCGGTGCCAGCGGGATGCCGTTGACCATCAGCACTTCGACCGCAGCCACGCCGAGCGCGGCAGGGACCAGGATCTGGACCTGGATCAGCCGGTTTCTGGGGATGACGGCGACGATGGCAGCCACGACGAGAATTACGGGAATGACGGGCAGGTAGAGTTCGGCAGCAATCAGCCGCAAGGCGAGCACAATGGCAGCGCAAATCGCAAAAGCCAAAAAGGCGTTACGGATAGCCGTCCCGCTCAAAACGTACCCCCTCAGTGTACTCATACTGTCGTCAGACGCCTGCATTCTAAGCCTGAACAACTCTCAGCTGCAACACAAATTACCCGTCACGCAACCTGGGAATGGCCAGGCCCAGCGAGGGCAGGCCCGCCAGTGCTTCGCGGCGGTAACGGAAAAGTTCGGCCGGCCGGCCGCCCGTACGGCTTTCCATCCGGCCCGTCCCCTCGACGAATCCCGTGCGGTCCAGCGCGCGGCGGAAGTTCTGCTTGTGAAGCCGGTATCCTGCAATAGCCTCGACCACCTGTTGCAGTGCGGAAAGTGTAAAAAGGTCGGGCATCAGCTCGAAGACGATGGGGCGGTATTTGATCTTGCCGCGCAGGCGCGAGATCGCCGTCGCCAGGATGCGCCGGTGATCCGAGGCCATGGACAGGCCGAAGGCCGGGCATTGCGACGGGTTTTCCACCTGGCCGTCGCGCGCCGCCTCGGCGACGAGCCCGGCTTCGTAGAGCAGCTCGTAGCGGTCGAGCACGCGTTCCTCGTTCCATCCGCCGCCGCCGACACCGAAAACGGTTTTCAACCGGTCGTGGCGCGAGGCCCGGCGGCCGGGCACGCCGGCTTCGTCGGCCCAGGCCGACAGGCGCGGAATGATCTCGGCCTCGATCAGCGCCGGCTTGCCGTCGCGCCAGTCTTCCCAGGGGAAGAAATCATACCAGCCGCGCCAGCGTCCGCCGCCATCGGGCGGGGTGCTCTTGTCGGGCGTCAGGGCGAGATAGCCGATCGACACGATGCGGGCGTCCTCGGAACCTGTCATCGCGGCGACCGGGGCCTCGCGGCCGCGATCGCCGAAAGTGTAGAGCTGTTCCACATAGCCCAGCTGGAAGTGGGCCTGTTCGGCCACCCAGCGGCGCAGACCGATCTCGAACGTGCGGTGCCGGGCGGGATCGAACGGACCGAAGGGCAGGGCGACCCCGCCGCCTTCCTGCGGCACGATGAGGAGTTGCGGCGTGTCGCCGTCGACCGACAGAATGACCGCGTTCAGACCGACGGAGATCGACTGGCCGGCCGGCTGCATCAGCGCCGTCCTTCGAACTGGCCCAGCACCGTCTCGAAACGGTCGAGGAAAAGGATCTGGGCCTGTTTCACCGATTTCGGCACGATCTCGATTTCCAGTTCGCCCGGCGGGCGGCCAAAGAATTTCAGCGACTCGTCATGGCTGAAGCCGGCGATCTGGGTCGCCTCGAAATAGGCGCAGATCACATCGGCCCGCTTGATCTTGCGTTTGGTTTCCTTCGGCAGTTTCGGCGGCAGGCCGAAACGCAGATGGATCGCCGCCTCCAGCCGGTCCTCGAACTCGCGGTAGTTCACGCCCAGTGCGGCCTTGAACGGGCTGATCATGTCGCCGATCACGTATTCGGAGGCGTCGTGCAGCAGGGCGGCGAGGCGCCAATTCTGTTCGAGACCCGGATAGAGGTGATCGAGAATATCGAGCACGACGACCGAGTGTTCGGCGACGGAAAAGGCATGATCGCCATGGGTCTGCCCGTTCCAGCGGGCGACGCGGGCCAGGCCGTGGGCGATGTCCTCGATCTCCACGTCGAAGGGCGAAGGGTCGAGCAGGTCGAGCCGGCGGCCGGAAATCATGCGCTGCCAGGCGCGCGGTGCGACGGCTTTCTTGCGGGCGGCAGCAGGCATGCGGGTCGGACCTCCGGTTTGGCGGAGAGCGGAGATAGCACCGATGCTGCCATCACTCCACTGTGCGCACTGTCAGGCCGGGCTTTGCGCTGTAGAGAACGCCGCCCCGGTCTGCCTTGCACGGCGCGGTCAGGGGGTTCACTCTGCATCGGCCAAACGGTTCGTGAGACCGGAACTCCGGGGGAAAACATGCGACTGATTTCAATGATTGCGGCGCTGGCAGCCTTCACGGCGCCGGCCCTCGCCCAGGACTATTCCAATTATTCCGAGGATGCGCTGCGGGCAGAGCTGGCGCGGATCGCGACGGCCGAGACGAAAGTCCTCGTGCCGATGCGCGACGGGATCGGCCTGTCGACGGACATCTACCGCCCGCGCGAGGCCGATGAGGACGTGCCGGTGATCTTCTGGCGCACCCCCTATAACTTCAACACCCTGTCCGGCAGCCGCCTGCGCATGGCGGTGGAAGCGGTCAATCGCGGCTATGCCTTCGTGATCCAGAATGAGCGCGGCCGCTATTTCTCCGAAGGCGAGTTCGAGATTCTCGGCTATCCGCGCACCGATGGCTATGACGCGCTCGACTGGCTGGCGGCGCAGGACTGGTCGAACGGCCGGGTCGGCACCTGGGGCTGCTCCTCCTCGGCGGAATGGCAGCTGGCGCTGGCGGCGATGGACCACCCGGCTCACGCGGCGATGGTGCCGATGGCGTCCGGCGCGGGCATCGGCCGGGTCGGCGACTTCCACGAACAGGGCAACTGGTATACCGGCGGCGTGCCGCGCAATCTCTTCTTTGTCTGGCTCTACAATGTCGACAATCCGCTGCGCGCCCAGATCCCGGCCGGTCTCGACCCGCAGATGCGCAGCCGCATCGCGCAGTACAATGACCTGGCGACCGACAAGCCGGAGGTCGACTGGGCCAGCCATATCGCCTTCCTGCCGGTCTCCGAACTGCTGTCCACGCTGGGCGAGCCGCCGGCGACCTTCGAGGAATTCATCGTCCGCGGTCCGGCCGATGAGGGCTGGTATGAGGGCGGGCTCTACCATGACAATGAGGATTGGGGCGTGCCCGCGCTCTGGTTCAATTCCTGGTATGATGTGTCGATCGGCCCGAACATGGCGCTCTACAACCATGTCCGCGAGACCGCCTCCGACCGCGAGGTGCGCGACAACCAGTATGTCGTCGCCGGGCCCAATGTGCACTGCAACTTCTTCAATTACGGCCCGGATACGGTCGTCGGCGAGCGCAATGTCGGCGATACCAGCTTCGACACGACGGGGCTGATCTTTGCCTGGTTCGACCGCTGGCTGAAGGGCGATCGCAATGCCTGGGACCGCGACACGCCGCGCGTGCAGTACTACGCGATGGGCGCCGATGAATGGCGCGGCGCGGAAAGCTGGCCGCCGGCCGCGGCCGAGCCGGTGCGGCTCTATCTGCATTCCGGCGGCGATGCCAACAGCCGCTATGGCGACGGGCGCCTGAGCTTCGAGGCGCCTGGCGGTGAACAGCCCGCCGATACCTATGTCTACGATCCCATGGTGCCCGTGCAGACCATTGGCGGCGGCGATTGCTGCAATGGCGGCATCGTGCATCCCGGCGCGCGCGACCAGCGGCCGGTCCAGGTGCGCGACGACGTGCTGGTCTACACCTCCGACGTGCTCACCGAGCCGCTGGACGTGACCGGCTTCATCGATGCCGTGCTCTATGTGTCCTCGGACGCGCCGGACACCGACTTCGCCGTCAAGCTGGTCGATGTCGCGCCGGACGGCACGGCTTATATCGTCGACGACACCATCCTGCGCGCCCGCTATCGCAATGGCTATGATGCGCCGCAAATGATGGAAGAAGGCGAGGTTTATGAACTCGACTTCACGCCGATGACATCGAGCATCGTCTTCCAGCCGGGCCATCGCATCCAGGTCGAGATCACCTCGTCCAACTTCCCGAAATTCGTGCGCAATCTGAATACGGGCGGGAATAATTACGACGAGAGCGAGGGCCGTGTGGCGACGAATTCGGTGCACCATTCGCCCGAGCGCGCCTCCTATATCGAACTGCCGGTAGTTCGCTCGCGATAGCGCGTGCGTGAGATCGCCGCATCCCGGCCGGACGGATTGACCCGACGGCGAAAAAGAGGTGCGATATCGTTGACTTGAAACAGGAGACCGAGATGGGTCTGACACGTGTGGTGATGCGGCTGGGCCGCAATCCTGACGCCGGCTATCCCGATGGCGACGAGCAGCATGGTTATGTGATCGTCGCGCCGCTCGACAAGGACGGCAAGCTGGACCTCGAATTGTGGCGCGCCCACAAGGAGAAATGCACCGTCGACCGCTTCTCGCCCGATCCGGACGAGAAGGCCGATGGCTGGCTCTCCCATCGCGGTTCGCACTGGTATTTCCGCTATGACGAAGAGGATGAGGGTCCGGACGAGCCGGTCTTCCGCCTCGGCGACCACACCATGCGCGTCGGCGACTATCTCACCATCCACGAAGCCGACGGCGACGACCTGACCTACCGCATCACGGAGGCGGTCGCGGTCTGACCGGACCCGCTTTCGCTAGTCCTTGGCCGCCCGCTGCGTGTCAGCGGGCGGTTTTATTGTGTCGATCAGCCGCCGGCCGGCTTTCAGGAGCGGCATCTCGACGGCGATATGGGTCAGCCAGCCCAGGGCGATGCAGGCGGCCAGGGCGAGAAGGTAGAAGAGCGGGCTCCACAGGCTGTCGGGCAGGACGCGCGCCAGCGCGCTGATCGCCAGCAGATGACCCAGATAGATCGCATAGGACCAGTCGCCGATGCGCGCGGCGAGGGTGGGCAGGTGCGGTTTCCAGGCCAGCCAGGCCGCGGTGATGCCGATGGCGAAGGGGGCGAAGACCGGCACGCGCAGGGCGGCAGCGTCGATCGCGTCGAGTCCGCCGCCATGGGTCCAGACCAGGCCGCCGATCGCGCCGGCCAGTGCGACCACCGCGAGCGGCCAGCGCCAGGCCGGCAACCGGTCGCGCATCGCCGAGAGGCCAATGCCGGACAGGAAGAGCAGGTTGAACGGGCTGAAGGCGACGCTCAGCCAGGGCGAGACATCCCGCGGCATCAGGGCGGTCGCGGCAATCGTTGCCGCCGCCCACAGCGCGGCTGCCCGGACCCGCCAGACGGGCGGCAGGGCCAGCGCCAGTCCGAACAGGGCATAGAAATAGAGCTCGTGCGTCAGCGTCCAGCCGACCAGCAGGACGGGCAGGTCGTGATGCGGGATCAGGGTCAGCGAGGCGATGAGGTCGAGCTCGGCAAAAGAGCGGGTCAGGCTGTCACCGAAGACGAGATAGCCCGCCAGCGTCAGCCCGGTGAAGATCCAGTAGAGCGGGAAGATCCGGTTCAGCCGCTTGAGGAAATAGCGCACATCCAGCCCGCGACGGTCGCGGTAGAGATGGTGGATGATGAAGCCGGACAGGACGAAGAAGACATCGACGCCGGCAAAGCCGAAATAGGCCGTCTGGTCGAGCAGCGTCGTGGTGAGGAAGCGCGCATCGGCCTGGTGGATATGGGCGAGCACGACGAGCAGGACCGCGACCATGCGCAGGTGCTGAATCTCGACGATGGTCGTGTGCCGCCCGTGTTCCTGCATGATCGCGGCGCCGGCTATTCGCCGGCCGGATCGTTCGCGACGAGGGCGATATGGCGGCGGTCCGGGCTGACGGCGAGGCGGGTCACCCCGTCAATATCGTGCACGGCCAGATCGGCGACCGAGTGCCAGGGGGCGTCCAGCGTGCGCGTCATCAGCACATTCTCGTCGACCGCAAAGAAACCGTCCGTGCCGTCCGGCAGGGTGAAAACGGCATAGTCCTGGGTCTCGCCGGGCAGGTCGAAACGGTGTTCTAGCGCTGTGCCGTCGAACCGGGTTTCAAAGACGGCAAAGCCGCCATCCTCGCGCGGCATCGTGAAGTAGACGCTGTCATGGTCCGGCGCCGCATAGAGCGCGCGGCCGATGCCTTCGGCGGCGGTGACAATCCCGGTATCCTCGAACCGGCCGAAGACTTTCAGCGGGAAACCCTCGTCGAGGCTGAACACGGCCAGCCGGGTCATGTCGGCATTGAAGGCGTAATAGCCGTTCGGGCCGACGCCGGAGGCCGAGCGGGCATTGCCGCCACCCGGCGCGTCCAGCCAGACCTCGCCGCCATAACCGCCGGGCGCCTGGTAGATATAGGACAGCGCGCCGCCGGCCGGGGTCGGCCGCGGCGAGTATTCCCCGGCATCGGGCGTGTCGGTGATTTGCGTACGTACCGTGCAGTCCAGGCTGCAGCGCCAGATATCGGTGTGCTCGCTGTCGCCGGAGGTGAAGTAGAAGCCGGTACCGTCTTCGGTGAAGGCGGGCTGGTTGTCATAGCCGGGGCGGGCGGTGGCATTGGTCAGCGTGCCGATGGCCGGGATATTGCCGACCCAGCTGAGCGGGGCGATGTAGATGTCGACACCGGGCAGGCCGGCGGCTTCAGCCTCGTCCTCGGCGTCCGCCTGCGCGGTCTCCCCGCCGGCCTGCTGCGGCGCGGCGGTATCTTCCATGGCGTCCGGGCCGTCGGCGGCTTCCGGTTCGGGCGCGGGGTCGGAACAGGCGGCGATCAGGCTCAGGCCGGCCAGTGCGGCCAGGGTGTATATCGGGCGCATCAGCGTTTCCTCACGGCAGCCGCGCCGACACCGTAACCGGCACCAAAGGCGCACATCACGCCGGTCTCGCCGGCTTTCATATCGTCGGAATGCATCTGGAAATTCATCACGACGGAGGAGGAGGAGGTATTGCCGTACTCGGTCAGGATGGCCGGCGCATTCTCCTCGGTCCGGTCGCGGCCGAGAATGCGTTTGGCGATCATGTCGACCATGCGGATATTGGCCTGGTGCAGCCAGGTGCGGCGCACATCCTCCGGTGCCAGACCGATATCGTCCATCATGGTGCGCGCGACCGTGGGCGCAAAGCCGACCACATCCTTGAAGACGCGGTGGCCGTCCTGGTCGAGATGCGGTTCATAGTCCGGATCGACCTGGCGTTCGGCGATGTTGATGAAGCCGAAATCCGAGCGCAGCGCCGAGGACCACTTGTTCTGCGCATGGGTGCCCAGCACGTCCCAGCCGCCCGGCCGGCCGTCATCGGCCTCGACGATCATCGCTGCCGAGGCATCGCCGAAGATGAAGTGCACTTCGCGGCGCGAATGCACATTGATGCAGGTCATCAGTTCCGGCGAGCAGATCAGCAGGCGCTTGGCCTGGCCCGAGCGGATCATGCCATTGGCGATGTGCAGCCCGTAGAGCGCCGAGGCGCAGGCCATGGTCAGGTCGAAGGAGAAGCCGTCCGAGCCGATGATGTTCTGGATCTCGCACGAAACGCCGGGGAAATTGCGCTGCTGGGCCGAGGAGGCGACGATGACGCCGTCAATGTCCGACCCGTCATAGCCGGCGGCCTCCAGTGCCGGCGTCACCGACTTCATGGCGAACTCGGCCTGCACCGAGACCTCCTCGATCGGGCGCGGCGGGATTTGCGGCACCATGCGGTCGATATCCAGGATGCCGGACTTCTCGTAGACATGCCGGCGCTGGATGCCCGAAGCGTTGACGATGAACTCGGCGCTGGACAGGGGAACAGGCTCGACATCGCCGGCCGCAATGGCTGCGGCGTGTTCGGTATTGAACCGCTCGGCATAGGCATTGTAGCTCGCGACGAGCTCGTCATTGTCGATGACACTGGGCGGGGCCCAGTAACCGGTCGCCCGGATGACGCTGTCTGGCACGGTTCCCGACTCTTTCTTCCCGACTTTTCGTCAGCGTAAAGCATGCCCGCCCCCGATCAATCCATGCGCGCATTGCCGCGCCCGGGCGGCCGCCCGAAAAACGAGCAAGCCTGCCCGATTGTGCAGCGCACACGGCGCAAAACCGCGATTTTCCCGCGGCGGCGTCGACTCCCGGAAAATCCGGCGCCTAGCTCATGGGCAGACAGCAAGAAGCACTCAACCGCTCGCCGGAGGCCCCGCATGGACACTGGAAACAATGCCTGGATCCTGACCTCGACCGCCCTGGTCCTGTTCATGACCTTGCCGGGGCTGGCGCTTTTCTATGCCGGCATGGTGCGCCGCAAGAATGTGCTCTCCACCCTGATGCAGAGCGTCGGTGCGGCGGCCATCGTCACCGTGCTGTGGGCGCTGATCGCCTATTCGCTCGCCTTCTCCGACGGGGGCGGGCTGAACGCCTTTGTCGGCGGGCTCGGCCGGATCGGCATGGCGGGCATCGCACCGGACACGATGTCCGGCGACCTGCCCGAAAACCTCTTCCTGATGTTCCAGCTGACCTTTGCCATCATCACCGTCGCGATCATCGCCGGTGCGGCGGTCGAGCGGATCAAATTCTCCGCTTTCATGGTGTTCTCGGCGGTCTGGGTGGTGCTGGTCTATGCGCCGATCTGCCACTGGGTGTGGGGCGGCGGCTTCCTGGGCGAGGCGGGCGTGCTCGACTTTGCCGGCGGCGCCGTGGTGCACATCAATGCCGGTGTGGCCGGCCTGGTGCTCGCGAAATTCGTCGGCCCGCGCAAGGGTTATCCCGGATCCAACCTGGCGCCGGACAATCTGGTGCTGACGGTCGCCGGTGCCGGCATTCTCTGGGTCGGCTGGTTCGGTTTCAACGGCGGTTCCGCGCTGGCGGCTGACGGTGCGGCCGCGCACGCCTTGGTCACCACCCAGCTGGCCACCGCGACGGCTGTCCTGGTGTGGATGGGGCTGGAATGGATCCTGCGCGGCAAGGCCAGCGTGCTCGGCGCGGCGTCCGGTGCCGTGGCCGGCCTGGTCGCGATCACCCCGGCCGCCGGCTTCGTGCCGGCCTGGGCGGCTTTCCTGGTCGGTGCCGGCGGGGCGTTCGGCGCCTATTGGGGCGTCACCGCGCTGAAGAAGGCGCTGAAGATCGACGACGCACTCGACGCCTTTGGCCTGCACGGTGTGGGCGGTCTGGTCGGCGCCATCCTGACGGGTGTCTTCGCCAGCGAAGCCATCGGCGGTGCGCCGGGCGCCATCGAGGGCAATCTCCTGCAGGTCTGGACCCAGACCTGGGGCGCCCTGGCCGCGGCGGTCTATTGCGGCGTCGTGACCTTCGCCATCCTGTTTGTCCTGTCGAAGCTGATGTCCCTGCGCGTCGACGAGGAATCCGAAGTCTCCGGTCTCGATACCAGCCTCCACGGCGAGTCCGTCGGCGGCTGACACCGGCTCATGGTTCGGCCGGTTGGGGGCCGGAACGGGGGTGAGCGCTGTAAGGGGTTGCGGCGCTTACCCCCGACCTGTTTTGAACCGTTTCGCGTCCAGGCCATGTCCTCCCCGGCCTCGAGACGTCAGACTGACCCGGTTCGCTGCGGCGGACCGGGTCTTTTTTTTGGCCCCGTTTTTTGAGGCTGAAGACCAGGGGAAGAGGATTAGGGCGCAGGACATCCCTCGGGCGTGCATGCCAGGCCAGGATCACTCCTGTCCGGTGCGGGGTCGGGATCGCCCTCGGCGAGGAGCGCGCCGATCGCGGCACCGAGTGCGAGATCGGTGACTGCGCCGAAACTGTGCCGCCTGATGCGGCCCTGCCGGTCGATCAATATCGTGGTCGGCGTGCCCTGCATGGCATAGGCGGCCATGGTGCGGGGCAGGCCGCCCCGCTCACCGGGCGTATCTCCGGCCGCATCTCCGGGCGCATCCATCGCGACGGGAAAGGCGATCCGGTATTCGTGCAGGAAGGCGGCCAGCGCCTCGCGGCTGCCCTGCGCCTGATGATGCTCGAACACGCTGTGCAGGCCGATCACGGCGACGCCGTGTGCGGTGAAATGCTCGGCGACGCGCCGGGCCTGCGGCAGGGCGTGCGAGACACAGCCCGGGCACAGCATCTGGAAGGCTTCCAGCAGCACGATCTGGCCGCGAAGGTCTGACAGGCTCAACGGCTCCTCAGTGTTCAGCCAGCCGGCAACGGTGAGTTCGGGGGCGGGTTTCAGTTTCATCTCGGTCCTCTCCGGCTGGATGCCCGCCAGCGCCGGCGCCGGCGGGCATCCGTTTATCAGGCGGCCTGGCGGGGTTTGACGCGGGGGAAGTCGACCTCGACGCCGAACACGACATTCACGTAATTGGTGAAGAGGTTGAGCGCGACATGCGCGACGATCTCGACGATTTCCTCATTGTCGAACCCGGCCGCACGCAGCCGCTCGACGGCACCGGCGCCGACATGGCCGCGCTGTTCAACGACGGCGAGCGCGAAGTCGAGCGCGGCCTGGGTGCGCGGATCGGCGGCCTTGCCGGTGCGGGCGGCTTCCATCGCGGCGGGCGTTTCGCCGGCCTTGGTGCCCAGCACGGTGTGGGCGGAGAGGCAGTATTCGCAATCATTCCGGTTGGCGATCGCCACGGCGATCTTCTCGCCCAGCGCAGCATCGATGCGTCCGCCGCCCAGCGCCTGGAAGCTGCCGAGCATGGATTTCAGCGCCGCCGGCGAGTGGGCGACGGTGCCGAACATGTTGATGACGGCGCCGAACTGGCCCTTCACGGCATCCATCAACTGCTTGCGTTCGCCCGACGCGTCGGCGTGCGGGAAGGGGGTGAGGTGGGGCATTGGGTGTCCTTTCGCTCTGAAAGTATCGACTCGATACATTCAAAAGCTAGGAAGTGGATCCGGGGTTTGCAAGACCTGTTTTGACTCGATACGTTCAGGCATGTCCGGACACTCGCCGACCACGCACCTGCTCGAACGCCTGTCCCGCCTCATCCAGAACGAGGCGCATGCAAGCGGGCTGAAACCCGTGCAGTGGGAAATCCTGCGTTTCCTGCGGCTGGCCAACCGGTTCTCCCGCACGCCCTCGGCCGTGACCGCCTATCTCAACCTGACAAAGGGCACGGTGTCGCAATCGCTCAATGCACTAGAAACCAAGCAGCTTGTGACGAAGGAGCCGGTCGCGGGTGACCGGCGGCGACTGACGCTGGCCTTGACCGCGGCGGGGCGGGAGATGCTGGCTGGCGATCCGATGGACGCGCTGGATACCGCGGTGCGGAGCGTGGAGGTAGCGCGCGGCGAGGATCTGTCCGGCGGGCTGCGGGCGGTGCTGTCAGACCTTCTGCGCCGGCGCGGCGGCCGGGCCTTCGGCGTGTGCCGGACGTGCCGGCACTACCGGCCGGAGCCCGGCTCGGCAGGTCAGGCGCGATGCGCCCTGTTGAACGAAGCGCTCACGCCTGCCGACAGCGACGCGATCTGCGTCGAGCATGATGGCTAGAGACACAAGCCTGACCGTGGTGCCGGCAACCGGTGCCTGCTAGGTCAGACAGGGACAATGGTGGGGGGACATCGAATGTGGCGTTATCTGGCGATCCTGGGAGTGCTGTGTCTGACAGCGCCCGCTCTTTCCCGGCAGGACACGCAGTCTGGCACGGTGGAAGCTTTTCTCGACCGGGCGGTTCCCCAGGCGGCAGCGCCCGGTCTGGCCTATGCGCTTGTCGAGAATGGCGATCTGCAGCTGGGCGAGCGCGGTGAGCGCGTGGCAGGCAGTGGCCTGCCGGTCACCGAAGACACGCCCTTCGCGCTGGGCTCGATCTCGAAGAGTTTCACGGCGCTTGCCATCCTGCAGCTGGCCGAAGCGGGCCGGATCGAGCTCGATCATGGCATTGGCGAGTATCTGGATGTGTTCGACGGCCAGCCCGGCGGGACGATCACGATCCGCCAGCTGCTGAGCCATACCAGCGGCTATTCCACCCTGCAGGGCAACCAGTCCCATACCGACGGGGCCGGCGAGACTGACGGGCTGGCCAACCGGGTCCGTCAGCTGGCGGCTATGGCGCCGGCCGGCGAGCCTGGCAGCCAGTGGCAGTATTCCAATGCCAATTATCTCATCCTGGGCCGGCTGATCGAGACGGTCAGCGGGCTGGAATACGGCGACTATATCGAGACGCGGATCCTTGCGCCGCTGGGGATGGATGACAGTTTCGTCGCCGATGGCGAGGTGCATGACACCATGGCGGTCGGCCATACGCCCTGGTTTGGCGGCCGGCGTCCGGTCGCCGATCGCCGGACCGTGCGCGGCATGGCGCCGGCAGGGGGTGTGATGGCCAGCGCTGCTGATATGGCCCGCTATCTGGCGATGATGATGAATGGCGAGGACGATCTGATCAGCGCCGACCACAAGGCCCTGATGCTGAGTCCGGCCAATGCCGCCTCACCGCATTACGGCTTCGGCTGGTTCCTCGATGCCGAGGCCGACGCGGCCTACCACACAGGGCTGACCCCCGGGGTCGAAACCATCGCCGTCCTGTCCCGCGCGGAGCGAAGAGGCGGGGTGGTTCTGGTCAATGCCAATAGCGGCATGGGGTTCGGCGTGACGGGCGACATTCTCTCCGGCTTCGCGGCGCTCGCGCTGGGGGAGACACCGCAAAGCGGCGGCAATCATCTGGGGGCGAAGAGCCTCTATCTCATGCTGCTGGTGCTGCCGGCTCTCTTCCTGGCCGGCATCGCGACGGCGTGGCTACGCCGAGCGGGCCTGCGGGCGAAGTCGGGTGCTTTCGGCGCTTTCAGCCTTTTTTTCCCCTTGGTCGCGACCCTGGCGATGGCCTGGGTGTTTGTGGATCTTTTGCCCAGACTCTTCGGCGTTCCGCTTGCGACCTTCAATCTCTATCAGCCGGACATGACGATCCTGCTGATTGCCGGTTCGGTGTGCGGTGTGGGTTTCGCGGTCTTCAGGCTGGCGGTGGCCTATAGCGGCCGCAGATAGGCCGCTCCGTTTCCGCCTAGAGTTTCTCGACAAACACCGTGCCGGCGGAATAGCCCGCGCCGAAGGAGCAGATCAGGCCCTTCTCGCCGGCCTCGAACCCGTCATTGTGGCGATGGAAGGCGACCAGCGAGCCGGCGCCGGCCGTGTTGGCGAACTCGTCGAGAATGACTGGTGCTTCGTCCGGTTCGAACTCGCGGCCGAACACTTTCTTGGCGACCAGCATGTTCATGTTGATATTGGCCTGGTGCAGCCAGAGGCGTTTCATCTGGTCGGGCTTGAGACCGAAGCTCGCCATGTCGTTGAGGATCATCTCGGCGACCATGGGACAGACTTCCTTGAAGACCTTGCGGCCTTCCTGGACGAAATAGCGGTCCTCGAAGGCCGGTTCGGGATCTTCGGAGGCGTTGAGGAAGCCGAAGTTCGACCGGATATTGTTCGAGAACTTGGTCATCATGTTGCGGCCGACCACACGCCAGCCTTCGCCACCGGCGACATCCTCGTGCTCGATCAGCACCGCCACGGCGACATCGCCGAAGATGAAATGACTGTCGCGGTCGCGGAAATTGAGCTGCGGCGTGGTGATTTCCGGCACGATGACCAGTACGGATTTCGCCATGCCGGTATCGATCATGTTGATCGCATTGACCATGCCGAACGTGCCGGACGAACAGGCCACCGTCATGTCAAAGCCGAAGCCCTCGATGCCCAGCGCGTCCTGCATCTCGATCGCCATGCACGGATAGGTGCGCTGCATCGATGTGCCCGAACAGATCACCGCGTCGACATCCTTGGGGTCGCGGCCGGCGCGGGCCAGCGCGTCGCGGGCGGCGGCAACACCGGCTTCCGCGGTCAGGGCGAGCTCGTCATTGGCGCGCGGCTTCACCCGCGGGCGCATGCGATCGACATCGAGCACGCCGGCCTTGTCGATCGTGTAGCGCGACTTGATGCCGGAGGCCTTCTCGATGAAGCCGGAGGAGGAGGGGTTCTTCGCCTCGACCGAACCGCGCGCGATGGCGTCGGCATTCTCGGCGTTGAAGCGTTCTACATAGGCGTTGAAGCAGGCGACGAGTTCATCGTTGGAAACGGATTCGTCGGGGGTCCAAAGACCGGTGGACCGGATAACCGCGCTCATTCACATCACTCCGGGACGTACGCAAGAGGCGCGAAACTAGTCCGGCAACGCCGCGGCGTCACCCTTCTAGCGCGGTTGTCCGGTCCGGCCGGCGTCAGAAGCGCCAGGTCAGGCCCAGGGCGACGAGGTCCGCGGCGTTCTCGTCATAGACCCCGGTCAGCGTGTCGCCGCCCGATCCGGTCTCGTCGATTTCGGCATCCTCGAAGAAGATGTGCTGGTAGCCGGCGTCCAGCGTGATGTTCTCGCGCGGGGTCCAGGACGCGCCCAGCGCGGCGACGGTGCGGTCGGCATCAGGCACGCGCGGCGAGCGGAAGTCCGGATCGGTCGGCGTTTCCTCGATGGCAACACCGCCGCGCACGGTCCAGGCCGTCTTCACGGCGTATTCGGCACCGGCGGAATAGCGGATCGTGTTGTCGTAGTTGAGGGTTTCCACCGTGTCCGGCTGGGCCGGATTGTCGAAGTCGACGGAAATCCCGTCAAACCGCTCCCATTGCGACCAGCTGACATCGCCGGTCAGGGCGAGGCGTTCAGTGGCCTGGTGATGCAGGCTGACCGAGAAGCGGGCCGGCAGGTTCAGCGGCGCAAAGGCCTGGCTGTCGGTGAAGGCGGGATCGAGCAGGGCGCCCATCGCGGCGGGCGCGGAGAATTGCGCATCGCCCTCGATGCCGTGGTCGATGCCCGAACGGTAGGCGAGACCCAGCCGGGTCGCATCGCTCAGCGTGATCAGCGCGCCCAGATTATAGCCCAGCGTCCAGTCATCCCCGTCCAGCTTGACGAAACCGTCGGCCTGCTGCGGCAGGGCGCCGATGGCGGAACACGTGCCCGGCGCGGCCGGTTCGACCTGGCCCAGGCACAGGGATCCGAAATCGACGGCATTGGTCAGTTTCACGCTGGCATATTGCGCGCTCACGCCGAGGCCCAGCGACAGCCAGTCATTCACGACAAAGCCGAGCGAGGGGTTGATATCGATCACCGTCAGCTCGGATTCCAGCGTCTGGTAGCGGCCGGTCCAGCCATTGTCATAGTCGGTCGTCAGGCCGAAGGGCGCGGTCAGGCCGACGCCAAACCAGAACCGCCCGTCGCCGATGGGCTGGGCGTAATAGGCATTGGGGATGACGGCGTCGTTGAACAGATCGCCGCCATTGCCGCCGCTCAGCGGGGCGCCGGTGGCATCGGTCGAGCCCGTATCGGTGAACTCGCCGCGGCCCAGAATGCCGTGCAGGCCGACATTGAGCTGGCGCCCGTCAAGCTGTGGCAGGGCGGCGGGATTGGAAAAGACGGTCGAGGCGTCGGCGGCATAGGCGGCATTGCCCGAATTGGCGAGGCCGAGATCGCGCACGCTGTATTCCTGGATGCGGAAACCCTCGGCGTGGGCGGCTGTGCCGGAAAGGGCGATCAGGATGGCGGTCGCGGAGACGCGCCAGCCGGCGGGGGGAAGAGACGGAAACATGACATACTCCTTGCGCCCTCCCCAGTGACCCAACGGGATGCGACGTCGTTTCGTTCCCTCCGCGTTTCAAGAGGTTTGCTGCGCAGCAAAATCTGCTTTTCGCAGCTGCGTACGCCTTTGACCTCCCGGCCCCGGAGTGCGAAAGACAGGTCTACAATCGGTCTGGGAACCTGGGAGAGCTCCATGAAAACGCGTGCCGCTGTCGCCTTCGAAGCCGGAAAGCCGCTCGAGATCGTCGAGGTCGACCTGGAGGGGCCGCAGGCCGGCGAGGTGCTGGTCGAGATCAAGGCGACGGGGATCTGCCATACCGACGAATTCACCCGCTCGGGCGCCGACCCGGAAGGCGCCTTCCCGGCGATCCTGGGCCATGAGGGTGCGGGCGTGGTGGTGGAGTGCGGTCCGGGCGTGACGGGGCTAAAGCCGGGTGATCACGTCATCCCGCTCTACACGCCGGAATGCCGGGAATGCGAATACTGTCTCAATCCGAAGACCAATCTGTGCCAGTCGATCCGCTCGACCCAGGGCCAGGGCGTGATGCCGGACGGGACCTCGCGCTTCTCCTACAAGGGCGAGAAAATCCTGCACTATATGGGCTGCTCGACCTTCTCCAACTATACCGTCCTGCCTGAGATCGCGCTGGCCAAGGTCCGCCCGGACGCGCCCTTCGACAAGATCTGCTATATCGGCTGCGGCGTGACGACGGGGATCGGTGCGGTGATGTTCACCGCCAAGGCCGAGCCCAACTGCACGGCCGTCGTCTTCGGTCTCGGCGGGATCGGTCTCAACGTCATCCAGGGTCTCAAACTGATCGGCGCGCGCCAGATCGTCGGGGTCGACATGAACCCGGCCAAGGAGGCCATGGCGCGCCAGTTCGGCATGACCGATTTCGTCAATCCCAAGGATGTGACCGGCGATCTCGTCGGCCATCTGGTGGAACTGACCGGCGGCGGGGCGGACTACACGTTCGAATGCATCGGCAATGTCAATGTGATGCGCACGGCGCTGGAATGCAGCCACAAGGGCTGGGGCACCTCCATCGTGATCGGCGTGGCGCCGGCCGGCGCGGAAATCTCCACCCGTCCCTTCCAGCTGGTCACCGGCCGCAACTGGCGCGGCTCGGCCTTCGGCGGGGCGAGGGGCCGCACCGACGTGCCCAAGATCGTCGACATGTACATGGAAGGCCGCATCGATATCGACAGCCTGATCACCCACAAGCTCAAGCTGGAAGACATCAACAAGGGCTTCGACCTGATGCATGCCGGCGAGAGTATTCGCAGCGTGGTGGAGTATTGATCCACGCTTGGGCCTGGCCTGCGGGTCTGCTATGATATCATCATGATATCAGGAGGCGCGCCATGGGCCAGGTCATCATCCGCAATCTCGACGATCACGTCGTTGCCAACCTCAAGCGCATGGCGGCAAATGACGGCAAGTCGCTGGAGCAATTCCTGCGGGAGGTTCTGGAGGAGCGCATTTATCGCCAGCGGGAAGATTTTCTGGAATTTGCGCGCGGTGTTCGTGAACGGTGCAAGCCGACGGATATCGATCCGACAGATCTGATCCGCGAGGACCGGGATCGTTGAAGCCGGCCGTTTTCGATGCCAGCGTCGCCGTGCGGGCGTTTATACGGGGGCCGGGGTACAGACAGGCGGAAGCTGCCATCGACCGCTATGCGATGGTGGCGCCGGCCCTGATCGTCACCGAAGTGGCCAATGCAATCTGGAAGTATCACCGGCGCGGCGACCTGGACCGAGCGACAAGTCTGGATGTGATCCGACGCTTCGCAGTCTATCCCGAACTGCGGCCTGATCTGACGCTGCAACCGGAAGCCTTGCAGATCGCCTGTGAGCAGGACCACCCTGTGTATGACTGTCTCTATATTGCTCTGGCACGCCGGGAGGGGCTACCGCTCATAAGTGCGGACAAGCGGCTCCTGACTCTGGCGCGCGACCGCCTCGGCCTGCAAACGATCAGCCTTGACGACATCAACCCGTCTTGACCGCCCATCCCTTCATCCGAAAGGACATCGCCTTGACCCTCCAACCCGTTTCCAGCTGGACGTCTTTCGGCGGCACGCTGTCTGTCCATGATCATGACAGCGAGGCCTGTGCCTGCACGATGCGCTTTGCCGTTTTCACGCCGCCCCAGGCGAAGGACGGGCCGGTGCCGGTGCTGTGGTATCTCTCCGGGCTGACCTGCAACTGGTCGAACGTCATGGAGAAATCCGGCCTGCAGCGCATGGCGGCCGAGCTGGGCCTGATGGTCGTGGCGCCCGACACCTCGCCGCGCGGCGAGGATGTGGCCAATGACGAGGCCTATGATCTGGGCCAGGGCGCGGGCTTCTATATCGACGCCACGGAAATGCCCTGGGCGCCGCATTTCCGGATGCAGCAATACATCACCGAGGAATTGCCCGCCCTGATCGGTTCGGCCTTTCCCGCCGACATGGAGCGGCAAGGGATTTTCGGGCATTCCATGGGCGGTCACGGCGCGCTCACCCTGCACTTCAAGCAGCGCGCCCGCTATCGTTCGGTCTCGGCCTTCTCGCCCATCGTGGCGCCGTCGAAAGTGCCCTGGGGCCGCAAGGCCTTCCAGGCCTATATCGGCGATGAATGCCCGGCCTGGGGCGAGCATGATGCCTGCGAGCTGGTGAAGCGCCAGCCGTCGGAGGCGCATATCCTGATCGACCAGGGCGAGGCCGACCAGTTCCTCGAGGAACAGCTGAAGCCTGAACTGTTCGAGGCGGCGTGCCGCGAGGCGGGCCAGTCACTCACCCTGCGCCGGCACCCCGGATACGATCATTCCTATTATTTCATTGCCAGCTTCATGGAAGACCATCTGCGCCATCACGCGAAGGCGCTGAAGGACTGATCCGGCCGGATCAGTTGTCCTCGACGCGATGGCGCGGACGGGTGCGCTGGAAGGGGCTGTCACCATTGTCGCAGATCCACTCGCCCGGTGCGGCTGCGTCCTGCGGTCCGGCCTGACGGCAATCGCCGGCACCCAGCTCGGAGGCCGAGGGCAGGTCCTCATTGCGGCCGCCTTCCAGATAGGCACAGCCGGTGAGGGCGAAACTGGCGGCAAGAAGGGTGAGAAGACGGGTCACGGGGGCGGCTCCGGTTCATCGGGTGAAGGAGCCGGAAAACTAGCGCTGCGCCGGCGCGCCTGTCACGTGAAACCCGCGTTACATCGCCGGGCGTGTGGTGTGCCGGGGGCAGGACGTCCCGCCCCCGGCACACAGGATCAGCGCTGGCCGATCTCGGAGATCGAGAGGGTGGCCGGAGCCATCTGGCCGCTGGAATAGGTCGCCACCCAGATCGCATAGCCGCCAGAGCCCGGACGGTTGATCGTGACCTGCGGGTTCAGACCCGGGCCGGAATCATCGTCACACAGGAAGCCGCCGCCCGGCAGACCCACGATCAGCGTGGTGTCGGTGTCGGCGGTGGCGGAAATGGTCAGCGGATACTGTCCGGCCGTGTAGTAGAGCACGTAGGTGCCGTCGCCCGTCGTCCAGCCGCGGCATTGCGTGCCCAGTTCGCGGGCGGATTCATACGTGCCGCCGGCGACGACACTGACCCGGTAGGGATCCGGCGTGAAGCCGGCCTGCAGGGTGACCGAGCCGAACACGCCATTGACCCGGCCGCCGCCGCTACCGCCGCTGCCCGACGTGCTGGCGCAGGCGCTGACCGCGAGGGCCAGCGCCGGGATGAATGCAAGATGATGCGCCTTCATCACTACTGCCGTCCGATTTCCGAGACCGACAGCGTGGCCTGGGCGTATTCGCCCTGGCGGTAGGAGCCGATCCAGACCGAATAGCGGCCCGAGGTCGGATTGCCGATCGTCACCATCGGGTTGAGACCGTTGCCGCTGTCATCGTCGCAATACCAGTTGCCGTTCGGCGCCTGGATGATCAGCGTCGTGTCGGCGTTCGAGCTGGCCGAGAAGGTCAGGTTGAAGCTGCCGGCCGTGTAGTAGACGGCGAAGTCGACATTGTCGGCGACCCAGCCGGTGCAGTTGGTGAACAGATTGCTGGCCGCAATGGCGCCGCCGGACGTCACCGTTGTGCGATACGGGTCCGGCGTGAAGCCGGCGCGCAGATTGACCGAACCGAAGGTCTGGGCCGAAGCCGGCGCAGCAAGGCCGATGGCGGCGGTCAGGGCGAAAGTAGCAAGGCGTTTCATGTGTCCCCTCCTTGGAGCATTCAGGTCCCTCACAACGACGAGGAGCCTAGGAGCGGGACCGTGGGGCCGGTATCCCCGGTTCAGGGGAGGGCCGCCGGGCGGGGGAAAAGCCTGTCTGCAAAGGGGTAGGGAGGCGATGCGGGAACCACCGCACCAGTCTTGCGAGGGTGCGAGGACGCTGGGCTGGTGCGGCCTTGGAGGTCCCGCATCGCACGGCCACCGGGACCGGGATGAAGTGGTGGCCGCACGATCACGACTAGACCTGCGCGGCCAGCCGCACGATCCCCCGTTCGGGGGAGAGGCTGACTAGCGCACCAGCCGTTTCACCGGCTCATGCCGGTGGCAGCGGGGTTCGTGGTCATTGACCATGCCGACGGCCTGCATGAAGGCGTAGACGATCACCGGGCCGACGAATTTGAAGCCGCGTTTCTTCAGATCCTTCGACAGGGCCTCGCTCTCGGCGGTCTTTGTGGGCGTGTCCTTCAGCGACGGCCAGGCATTCTGGATCGGTGCGCCGCCGACAAAGCTCCACAGATGATCCGAGAAGTCGATGCCGCGCTCGCGCATGTCCAGATAGGCCTGGGCATTGCCGATGGCTGCCTCGATCTTCGATTTCGAGCGGATAATGCCCGGATCGGCCAGCAGGCGTTCGCGGTCGGCATCGGTATAGCGGGCGATGATCTCGGGCTGGAAACCGTCAAAGGCGGCGCGCATCGTCTCGCGCTTGCGCAATATGGTGATCCAGGCGAGGCCGGCCTGGAACCCGTCCAGCATCAGCTTCTCCCACAGGGCCCGGCTGTCATACTCGGGCACACCCCATTCGGTGTCGTGGTACTCGGCATAGATCGGATCGTCGATATTCACCCATCCGCAGCGCTGGAGCATGGCCTGGCCTCGTTCTCGTGTCCGCCACACTCCACCCCGCCCGCGCCCGCCTGCCAAGCCAGGATGGCAGAGCGTGCTGACAACGTCGTGGCAGGAGTGGGGAGTGGGGCTCTGAGTGGCGGCTAGGTGTGAAAGGATAGGGCTACCAAAATTTAGGTGCCAAAGAGGTTGGATGCCCATTTTTCTAAGTGCTTCAAATTCCATGCAGCCGATGCAAAAATCATTCCTATGGCAAGCGTCAAAATTCTATCAAATAGTATCTGAGGTAGTGAATTAAACGAATTTACGATTTTTGACTTTGTGTCGTTCTTCTCTATTTCATGTTCTAATCTCGCGATGAGCGCATCTACTTCAAGAGAAATTTCGCTAGTAGGGAATTTTAGTTGGCTTCCTCCGAAAAAGGCAGCTTTCTCAGCTCTTTTTTCGTACTCTCGGCGAACATCTGAAGACACCTTGTCGAGAAACTCTCTAGCTAAACCAATCGTCTTTTTCTTGGAAAAGAAGGTGCGTCTATCATGTTGTACCAGTGTATCGAATGAATTTGAAAAAGCGGTCTTTAGAGTTTTCCTGCAAAGCTTTTGATATGAAATCCAGCGCCTAGAGCTAGTTAAATCGCCGGAACGTGCAAGATCTCCGTCTAGCGAAGCGCGCTCTTCCTGAAAAAGTTCAATAGCCTCTCGGTGCGCATGTTCTAGTAACTGTTTGATCGTGCTCACGGCAATTCCCGCAGGAAGTTCTCGACCACTTTTTTCTCGCCGGCCTTGTCGAAGCGGACGGTGTATTTGGCGCCGTCGGCTTTCTTGACCGTGCCGTAGCCGAACTTGTCGTGGAAGACGCGGTCGCCCGATTTCCAGCGGCCGTTTGTGTCGCCGCTTTCGATCAGGGTGGCCTTGGCGTTGATGGTGGGCGGGGCCGAGCGGCGGCCTTCGGTCTGGCTGGCCTGGTAGCGCTTCCAGCCGGGGCTGGAGTAGCTCGAGGCCATGGCGTCGGGCTGCTGACGCACGCTCTCGAAGCCCGGACCGCCATCATAATAGCCGGTCTCCGAGCGGGCCTCGACATGGTCCATCGGCAATTCGTCGATGAAGCGGCTGGGGATCACCGTTTGCCAGCGGCCATAGATCATGCGGTTGGCGGTGAAGGTGATGATGGCGCGTTCGCGGGCCCGGGTGATGCCGACATAGGCCAGGCGCCGTTCCTCCTCCAGCGAGCGCGTGCCGCCCTCGTCAAGCGAGCGCTGGGAAGGGAAGACGGTCTCTTCCCAGCCCGGCAGGAAGACGAGCGGGAATTCCAGCCCCTTGGCGCCGTGCAGCGTCATCAGGGAGACCTCGTCCTCGTCGGCCGCGCGGTCGGCGTCGGTCAGCAGGGCGACGTGCTCCAGATAGGCTTCCAGCGTGTCGTACTCGCCCATGGAGCGGACGAGTTCCTTGAGGTTTTCCAGACGGCCGGCGGCCTGGGGCGTCTTGTCCTCGCGCCACATCGCCGTATAGCCGCTTTCGTCGAGCACGATCTCGGCGAGCTCGTCCAGCCGGCTCTGTTCGGCCTGGTCGCGCCAGCGTTCCATGTCGCGCAGGAAGACCTGCAGCGCGGTGCGGGCCTTGCCGCGGATCTCGTCCGTGCCGACCATGACCCGGGCGGCCTCGGTCATCGGCACGCCCATCTCGCGGGCCGTGACGGCGATCTTCTGCACAGTCGTATCGCCGATGCCGCGCTTGGGCGTGTTGACGATGCGCTCGAAGGCGAGATCGTCCTCGGGCGAGCGCACCAGCCGCAGATAGGCGTGGGCGTCGCGCACTTCGGCGCGCTCGAAGAAGCGCGGCCCGCCGATCACCTTGTAGGGCAGGCCCAGCATGATGAAACGGTCTTCAAAAGCGCGCATCTGCCAGGCGGCGCGCACCAGCACGGCGCTGCCGGAATAGGCGCGGCCGGAAGAGACCCAGTTCTCGATCTCCTCGGCGACATAGCGCGCCTCGGCCTCGCCGTCCCAGATGCCGCGCACGGCGACTTTCTCGCCGGCCTCGTCCTCGGTCCACAGCGTCTTGCCCAGGCGCGAGCGGTTGGCGGCGATCAGGCCCGAGGCCGCGCCCAGAATGTGGGCGGTCGAGCGATAATTGCGCTCCAGCCGGATCACCTCGGCGCCCGGGAAGTCCTTCTCGAAGCGCAGAATGTTGTCGACCTCGGCGCCACGCCAGCCATAGATCGACTGGTCGTCATCGCCCACGCAGCAGATATTCCCCGTGCCCTGGGCCAGCAGCCGCAGCCAGAGATACTGGGCGACATTGGTATCCTGGTACTCGTCGACGAGGAGATAGCGGAACTTGTCGTGATAGGTCTTCAGGACGTCCGGATTGTCCTTGAAGATGTGCAGCGTGTGCAGAAGGAGATCGCCGAAATCGCAGCAATTGAGCGTCTGCAGCCGCTCTTGGTAGAGGGTGTAGAGACCCTGGCCGCGGCCTTCCGCGAAGGACCATTTATCCTCCTCGCCCAGCTGCTCGGGCTTGAGGCCGCGGTTTTTCCAGCCATCGATCAGGCTGGCGAGATGGCGCGGCGTCCAGCGCTTCTCGTCGATATTTTCCGCCTGGATGATCTGTTTCAAGAGGCGCAGCTGGTCGTCCGTGTCCAGGATGGTGAAGTTGGACTTGAGATCCACCAGTTCGGCGTGGCGCCGCAGGATCTGGGCGGAGACCGAGTGGAATGTGCCCAGCCAGGGCACGCCCTCGACGGCTTCGCCGATGATCTGGCCGACACGCTCCTTCATCTCGCGCGCGGCCTTGTTGGTGAAGGTGACGGCGAGGATTTCCCAGGGCCGGGCGCGGCCGGTGGCGAGGATGTGGGCAAGGCGGGTGGTCAGCACGCGCGTCTTGCCCGTGCCGGCGCCGGCCAGCACCAGCACCGGCCCGTCCAGCGCTTCCACCGCGGCACGCTGCTGCTCGTTCAGCCCTTCAAGATAGGGCGTCGGCGGCGCCGGGCGCGCCATGTCGGAAATGGAGAGGTTGGACATCGTGTCTTGGGTGCCGCCTTCGAGTCGCAATGACTGGACAGTCTGGACCGATTGGCCCGCAATCCCAAGACCGGGATGTGCGATTGTTCGTATTTTGTTCGGGGTCTTTGTGCGCGCTGCGCGCTCTGCGGTGCTGCGCACCGCCCCCTCAGTCCGCTACGCGGCCAGCTCCCCCGCAAGCGGGGCGAGCCCTGTGCCAAGGCTTCCCCCTGCGAAGCGGGGAAGGGGCCGGGTGAGGTCGAAGGGGGTGAGTCGGCTCCCCGCTACCCCGCCATCTTCAGCGGCATGGTGGGTGAATACTTCATGTCGATGCCCTTGATGTGGGCGGTCAGCCAGAGCTTGAGGAACATCAGGAAGCCGGACGGGACCTCACCGCCATTGGCGCGGATCGTGTCGGCATGGTCCGAGAACTTCTTCAACAGGTCGGCATGGATCAGCTTGTGCGAGGCGAGGCCGGCGAAATTGACGCTGGCCATATAGGCTTCCTCGTCGCGGAAATGCTCGATCTTCACGCGGGCAAGCTCGTCGACGAGTTCGATCATGGACGCACCGGTCTCGCCGGTGGCAGCGCGATCGTGGATCGCGTTCATCAGGTCCAGGATCTGCTTGTGATCGTCATTCATCGACTCCACGCCCACATCGAGCGAGGCATCCCAGTTCATGATCGGCATGGTCGGTCTCCGGTGTCTGTCTTCGCCCGAGCTATGACCTGCCGGCGGCCAAGACACGGTTAACCCGGCGCGGCAAAACCGGCCGGATCTGTCAATATTATATGATGATGCGGGGTGGCGGGCTCAGCCGAAGAGGGCGTCGATACCGGCCTGGGCGGTCTCGTCGGCGAAGTCGTCCTCGCCTTCCTCGCGGCCGTGGATCGTGCCGGAAGCGGCCGCGATCAGCGGCTTGATCTCTTCGGTTGCCAGGTGCGCGACGGCCCGGCAGGTCGCGTCGTCGCTGCCCGCGCGCAGCCGGTCCTGGGCCTCGATCACGGCATTGTCGATCTGCAGGATCAGCGTTTCCAGATGCGCGCGCACGGCCCGCGGGGCCGCGGCATAGGCGAGGATGGCCAGGTCCTTGTCCTTGAAGGCGGACTGGCGGAAATGGCCGCAATAATCCAGCGGCTGCCAGTCCAGCACATCCTCGGCGCAATCGGGCATGTCCGGCAGCATTTCCATCAGCATCACCACCTCGTTGAAGTGGTTGAGATAGTCCGTGGCCAGACCGGTGACGGGATTGATATTGGCAGCGGCAAGCGCGTCCGCACTCAGCACGCCCGTGCCGAGGGCTGTTTCGTCCTGCGTTGTCATATGCAGCCCGCCCAGTGTCATCCTGCCACCTTAGCGGGACATCCTTTCCAGAGCGCTAACCGGTTCGCGCGACAGGCGAAAACCGTCTTAACGGTGTTCTTCCTCGCTGATCTCGGCGAGGCGGCGGGCATAGGCGGCCTGGGCGTCGGCCTTGGCGATCCAGCCGATGATGGCCTGTTCCCCCGTGCGCTGCCGCACAGCGGCGCCGTCGACCTGTTCTGCGTCCAGCACGCCCAGCGCCCGGCCCAGCGTGTCGTCCTCGAACACGCAGGTCTTGTCGGGGATTTCCGACTTGCCCCAGTCGTCCAGCGGTACCAGCACGTCGCGCACACGCACGGTCTGCAGCACCAGCCGGCTCGATCCGCCGGAGAGGTCATAGCCCTTGCGCTGGACCTGCAGCTGGAACAGCGAGCCGCCCAGCGCCGATTGCGACAGCACGGTCGCCAGCGACACGGCCAGCAGTACCGCGACCGAGGCTTCATAGCTCGTGGTCAGTTCGAACACGATCAGCGTGGTCGAGAGCGGCGCGCCCAGCACGGCGCCGGAGACGGCGCCCATGCCGATCACCGCAAAGAAGGCCGGTCCCGCCGTGTGTTCGCCCAGTATCGCACTCAGCGCGATGCCGAAGGCCGCACCCAGCATGGCGCCCAGATACATGGAGGGCGAGAATACGCCGCCGGCAAAGCGGAAGCCGAGCGAGAGCACGGTCGCCAGCGTTTTCAGCACGATGAAGAGGATAAGCTGCTGGAAGGCGTACTCGCCACGCAGGGCGTTGGAGGTGGCTTCGTAGCCCACGCCCAGGATTTCCGGCGCGATGAGCGCGATGAGGCCGATCAGGAGCCCGCCGGGAATGGGCAGCAGCCAGACCGGCAGATGCATGCGTTCCATCCACTGGCCCAGCCGGGCCGGCAGGAAGATGGCGCCGCGATTGAAGACGATGGCGAGCCCCGCCGCGGCAAAGCCGAGCAGGGCGGCGGCCGGGAAATCCCACACGCTCGCAGCGGCCATTTCCGGCAGGCCGAAGACGGGATCCTGGCCGAAATGATGGCGCACGATCAGGGCGCCGACGATGGAGGATGAGGCGACCGGCGCAATGGTGCGCAGGGCGTAGTGGCCCAGCACGACCTCGAAGGCGAAGAGGGCGCCGGCGACCGGCGCGTTGAAACTGGCCGAGACCGCTGCCGCTGCGCCGCAGGCGAGCAGGATGCGGCTGCCGCGGGCGGGCATGTCGAGCCATTTGCCGAATTGCGAGGCGAGGGTGGCACCCAGATGCACGGCGGGGCCTTCACGGCCCGCACTGGCGCCGCCGCCCAGCGAGATCGCCGACATGACAGCGGAATAGAGCCCCGACTTCAGGTCGATCCGTCCGGCATTCACGGCGCGCGCTTCCAGCACGTCGGCGACGCCCTTGCCGCGCGTGTCCGGCGACAGGTTCCAGCGCTTGCCCAGCCACAGCATGGCCGCGATGACGCAGCCGGCGGCGAGCGGGATCAGGATGACGCGCCAGGCGGGCAGGTGGGAGGCGGCGGAGGCGAGATGGATTTCCGTGACGCCGAACGCGCCGCGCTCGACGGCGGAAATGCCCAGCCTCAGGGCAAGGGTGGCATAGCCGGCGACGAGGCCGACGCCGATGCCCAGAACCCACAGGGCCGGACCCCGGCCGTCGCGGAAGGCCTTGGCGATCTGTCCCAGCCAGGATTGCCCATCTGAATCGCTCACATCTCCGGTTTCACTGCGGAATGCGCCAAGCGTCAAGCCGAACCGCGGTGGCGCTTGACATGAAACCAATCGGTTCCATATAAAAGAAACCAGATGGTTTCATATGGAGGGCCCGCATGGACCGGCCGGATATCTTCAGGGCAATCGCCGACCCGACACGGCGGGAAATTCTCGCGCTTCTCTCCGAAGGGGCGATGACCGTCGGGGATGTGGCGGACCGGTTCGACATGACCCGTCCCGCTGTCGCCAAGCATCTCAAAGTGCTCAGCGATGGCGGGCTGATCAGCGTCGAGGCGCGCGGCCGCGAGCGGTTCAACCGGCTCAACGCCGCCCCCCTGCAGCAGGTCGCCGACTGGGTCTCCCGCTTCGACGCCTTCTGGGACGACAAGCTGAGCAAACTGAAACAAGAAGTGGAGAAAGAGCATGGCTGAGCCACGCATCGAGAAATCGCTGTTCCTCAAGGCGCCGCGCGAGCGCGTCTGGGACTTCCTCACCGGCCAGGACAATCTGGCGCGCTGGTTCCATCCCGTTGACCGGTCGCTGGTAACGCCCGGCCCCTACATGTTTCTCAAGAGCCTTGAAGAGCCCGAGCGGTGCATGTGGGGCGAGGTGGTCGAAGCCGAGGCACCGTCCCGGCTGGTCTACACTTTCACCCACAAATGGCTCGGTGAGCATCTGACACGGGTCGAATGGACGCTGAGCGAGGTCGCCTCGGGCACGCTGGTCAAGCTGGTGCATGACGGGTTCGAGGGCGCGCCGGTCGATGTGTTCGAACAATTGTGCGGCCATGACGCCGGCTGGGACGAGCATTTCGTCAAGCTGCGGGTTCGCGTCACCGAACCGGCCATGGCCGGCTAGCGGCGCCGGTTGCCTCTCCCTGCGGGCACGCTAGGCTGCGGTGCCTGTAGGGGGAGAGCGGAATGTCCAGAACGATCTTGTTTGCGGCCGCGCTGCCCGTATTGCTGGCGGGCGGGGCAGCCGCCCAGTCGATCGACAGCACCTATACGCGCATCGACGAGACCTGCACCGAGCGGCAATTGCCGGACGAGCCCGGGGTCGAGATCCGGTGCGCCGGTCATGATGGCTGGTCGTTCCGGATCGCGGCGGGCGAGCACGGGGCGGCCATCGCCTACGCCCGCGCCGGCGGGACGATGTCGGACTTCATCGCACCGCCCATGCGCGGCCTGTTCGGCGGTTTCAACGATGTCATCGAATGGCGTCTGCGCGATGGCGCGGCCTTCGCCACCATCCATCGCTATGTCCACTATAATCCGCCGGAAATGCTGGAAGTCTCCGGCGGGCTGGAAGAGCCGAACACGCTGATCGTCACCACGCTCGACCCGCACGGTCCGGACACGGCCTGCGCCGTCGCTCATGTCGACGCCTCGGCCCTGCGCGATGCCAATCTTGTCGCCCGCGAGGCAGCCGACCGCTTGGCGCCGGGCTGGGATTGTTCGCAGGAACCGGTCCTCTTTGACGATACCAATCCGGACGTTGGAGCCTGGCTGGCGCGCAGCCACTGAGCCTGGTCAGCGCCCGGCACGCAGGCGTTCGAGCACCCAGACCCGCATGGACGAGGCCAGCGGATCCTCGCCGCGCGCCTCGTCGATCTCGGCGACAAGCCCGGCCAGCGAGCGGCCGTCCTCGGCAACGGCTCGGTCGATCTCCTCCCAGAATTCCGGTTCGAGCGACAGGCTGGTGCGGTGACCGGCAAGGGAAAGCGAGCGTTTGACAAGCGGCATGTCTGGTTTGTCGCCCGGCGCGTGCGCGCTGGCAAGCGCGGGCCGCCTCAAGAGCGCCGCCCAGGCGGCCGGTCCGGCGATCCCGTCGGCCGCCAGTCCGGTCTGCGTCTGGAAGCGCCGCAGCGTGCGCTCTGTCGCGGGGCCGAAATCGCCATCGATCCGCACATCGCATCCCGCCTGACGCAGCGCGTATTGCAGGCTGGCGACCGCCGGGCCGCGCCCGCCGCGCTGTAGCACGGGATGCGGTGCCGGGCTCCAGTCGAGATTGCGGCCCATCGCGGTCCGCACGCGGGTCAGCCGCTCGCGCCGGTCGGCAAGACCGTTGAGCCCGCCATTGACGGCAAAGGTGACGGCAACGAGATCGTCCCGATCGGCATGGATGTTCAGCTGCCGGTCCTGCCAGTAGGCGCAGGCCGTGCGCACAGCGATATCCGGATCGGCGGCGCGTCGGGGCTCTGCCTCCAGACCGATGCCCAGCCGGCGGCTCATTCGCCGGTAATTGGCGCGGCCGGTCAGCTGGATCAGGCCGCGCCCCTTGTAGCGCACCCCGTCGCCGGGCCGGGTATTGCCCAGATCGGTCCGCCCCTCATAAGCGCGCCCGCTGGCATATTCGGTGAGGGTGGCGAAGCCGTCGCTCTCATGGGCGACCTGGGCGAGGAAGTGGGCCTGCCGCAGGGGCGTATCGATAGCGGCGGCCGTGAGCGCGCCCGGCAGGTGCGGCCGGATGGCGGCGATGATGGCGGCGCTTTGCGGGCGCGTTGACGCCACGGCGTCAAGGGCGGTGCGATTGAGTTCTGACATGTCCGTCTCCCGTTTCCGTCCAGCCTAGGCCGGGCCAGGAGGGGCGGGGACAAGTTGCGCGCGGTAAAAACGATGCCATATCTGGCTGACGAGGGGAGATACGGCATGAAAAACTTCAGCGAGATCGAGGCGATGGCCCGGATGCACCATCCCGATCTGGATACGCGCCTGGCGGCCCATGGCCACCTGCGCACAGTGCAGGAAATCGCGGATATCCCGGACGATCGCTGGCTTTCCACCATGACGCGCTGCGTCTTCCAGGCGGGTTTCGTGTGGAAGGTGATCGAGGCGAAATGGCGCGGTTTCGAGGCGGCCTTCGACGGGTTCGACCCGGTGACGGTCAGCTTCTATTCCGACGATGATGTGGCCCGGCTGGCCTCGGACGAGCGCATTGTGCGCAATGGTCAGAAGATTCTCGCCACCGTCCACAATGCCGGCTTCGTCGCCGATGTCTCAAAGGAGCATGGCGGGTTCGGCCGCTTCATGGCCAACTGGCCGGCCGGCGACCAGCCCGGCCTGCTGGACGTGCTGAAGACACGCGGCTCGCGTCTGTCGGGCATGACGGCGCAGTATTTCCTGCGCTTTTCCGGCTGGGACGCCTGGATCCTGTCGAAGGATGTCGGCGCGGCGCTGGTGAGGGAAGGCGTGGTCGACAAGCCGCCAACGTCGAAAGCGGCCATTGCAAAAGCGCAGGCGGCGATCACGGCCTGGTCGGAGGAGAGCGGCAGGAGCCAGAGCGAGATCAGCCGCATCCTCGCCTTCTCGACCGGTTGATACCGTATGCAGCAGCGTTAATTGCCTGATTACCGGATCGGGCAAATCTGTCCGAACGATTTGGAGGCGTCATGCCACGCCTTGCAGGAGAAGCCGGAATGAAGCGCTGGCACAAGCCGGTCGCCCTGTCGCGTTTCAATACGGAGATGGTTCCGGATGTCCCGGGCGTCTACGTGCTGCTGTGCGACGAGCGGGACATTTCCTCGGTGCTGAAGATCGGCCCGGCCCGCTCGCTCCGCCGCGCCTTCGCCCGCGAGCTCGAACCCGCCGCCGAGCGACAGCCTGCCATTCCGACGGCGATGATGTTCCTGGAATCCCGCGCCGACGCGGAGGAGGCCCAGCGCCTGATCAACGAATACCGCCGCAAGCACGGCCGCGTGCCGGTACTGAACTCGCCGTTCTGAGGGTTTCCTCCCCACGATGTGGGGAGGTGGATCGCCGCAAAGCGGCGAGACGGAGGGGCGCCGCGTAGCGGCGTTGTCTATGCGCTACACGTCACCGGCTCCCGGCGCTCCGCGCCGGCCCCTTCGACCCGATGCTGCGCATCGGCCCACTTCCCCACTGGCGTGGGGAAGAAAGCGCTACTCCCCGTCCGCCTCGTCCCGCCTGTGCCCGTCCAGCGTCTTTGCCGCCATCTCCGCCCGCGCTTTCGCCAGGTCCGAGACCGCCTTCGGCGTCCCGTGCTTCACACGGTTAGCCTCCGCGGTCCTGGCCTTGTCCTCGCGCTGCTTGCGCTTGCGGTACTGGCGGAGATTGACGGGCTTGGTCATTGAGGGACTCGATCTGGGAGGTCAAATGACCAGTTTAGGCCGTCGGGAAGGATATTGGGAGGAGCAAAGTCGACATGAAGCACGCGACGACGACGAGGGCGGGTCGCGCGATCAGAGGCGTGAACCGCGAGTGTCTTGAGGGCAAGCACGCTTCCGGTTCTCGCCGGGAATGATGTTCCAAGACTGGATGATACCAGCTCGCGTACCGCAGCGTCGGTCAAGCGCCCCTGATGGTGCGATCCCAGAATAACTTTCAGAGGGCCGTTGCCAAGGTCTGCGTCATCGATGTGAACCCTCAATGTGACCATCTTGCTGCTGATCCAGGCAGGTGGTTCGACATGCGGGATGCCAGACTTCGATGTCCAGCGCTCGAAGCCCTCGACAACACGTTTGCAGGCTAGTGGAAGCACGCGGTCCTGATGCCAGCCCACCCCCCAATTTGATGCGGGTGTCTTGTCGAACAACAGGAAGCGCACCGGACGTAGCGGCGATCCCTCCAGGTCCGACGCCAGCTCATTGAGCCCGCCAGATTTGAGGATTTCGTCCAGCAGAAGAGGCGAGGGTTCGCGGATTCGCCGTCCGGGACCTTCCAGTTTTGAAGCTTCTACAGCGTGTTCAAGGCGGGCAAGGTCGGTCGCAGAAACGGCGCGTTCAATGTAGAACGCGCCGTCTTTCTGGAATTGATCCCTTTGAGGGAGCATGCCTAGTCCTTCGGCCCCAGCATGTTTTCCGGGCGCACGATGGCGTCGAACTGTTCTTCCGTCACGAAGCCCAGCTTGACGGCCTCCTCGCGCAACGTGGTGCCGTTCTTGTGGGCGGTCTTGGCGACGATGGTGGCGTTGTCATAGCCGATGGTCGAGTTGAGCGCGGTGACCAGCATCAGCGAGCGCTCCATCAGCGCCCGGATATTGTCCTCGCGGGCCTGGATGCCGACAACGCACTTGTCGGTGAAAGTGTTGGCGGCGTCGGCCAGAAGGCGGATCGACTGCAGCACATTGTAGATGATGACCGGCTTGAACACGTTCAGCTCGAAATGGCCTTGGCTGCCGGCGAAGCTGACCGTCGTGTTATTGCCCATCACCTGGGCGCAGACCATGGTCATCGCCTCGCACTGGGTCGGGTTCACCTTGCCCGGCATGATCGACGAGCCCGGCTCGTTCTCCGGCAGGGCGATCTCGCCCAGACCCGAGCGCGGGCCGGAGCCCAGGAAGCGGATATCGTTGGCGATCTTGAACAGGGAGACGGCGACCGAGTTGAGGGCGCCATGGGCCTCGACCAGCGCGTCCTTGGTGGCCAGGGCCTCGAACTTGTTCGGTGCGGTGACGAATTTCAGCTTGGTGAAGGCCGCGACCTCGTCGGCGAAGGCTTCGGCGAAGCCCTTCTTGGTGTTGAGGCCGGTACCGACGGCCGTGCCGCCCTGGGCAAGCTCGAGCAGGGCGGGCAGCGTCGCTTCCACGCGGCGGATCGAGTTCTTCACCATCGCGACATAGCCGGAGAATTCCTGGCCCAGGGTCAGCGGCGTGGCGTCCTGGGTGTGGGTGCGGCCGATCTTGATGATGTCCTTGAACTGGTTCGACTTGTCGTTGAGTGCGTTGTGCAGCGTCTGCAGGGCGGGCACGAGGCTGTGCACGATCTCCTCGGCGGCGGCGATATGCATCGCCGTCGGGAAGGTGTCGTTCGAGCTCTGCGCGCGGTTCACGTGGTCGTTCGGATGGATCGGATCCTTCGAACCGACCGTGCCGCCCAGGATCTGGATGGCGCGGTTCGAGACGACCTCATTCGTGTTCATGTTCGACTGGGTGCCCGAGCCGGTCTGCCAGACAGACAAGGGGAAATGGTCGTCCAGCTTGCCTTCGGCGACTTCCAGCGCGGCCTGGGCAATGGCGTCGGCCAGCTCCGGTTCGATATTGTCCAGGCGCTTGTTGGCCAGGGCGGCCGAGCGCTTGACGATGCCCAGCGCGCGGATCAGCGGCTTGGGCATGGTTTCCGTGCCGATCGGGAAGTTGATCAGCGAACGCGCGGTCTGGGCGCCGAAGAGTTTTGCCGACGGGACTTCCAGGGGGCCGAAGCTGTCGGTCTCGGTACGCATCTCGCTCATCAGGGGAGGCTCCTTGCAGGCCGCATTGTGCGGGAGGAATATGGCTGTGATCGGTGGGAACGTGTATCACCGGCAGATGAACGATCAAGATGGCGATGCGCAAGGCCGCAGATCGGGTGCCCGCGGGGGGCAGGCGCAAAACTGGGTCGGTAGAGGGAAGGTTCAGGCCTTGATGTCTGGCGACGAGCTCAATTTGCGCGTGGACGCACTGACCACGCAGTCGCGGCGTTTCAAGGCGCTGATCGGGGAATTCTTCCGCCTCGAATTCAAGCGCGCGCGCCCGAAATGGGGGCCTTACGAGGTCGTGATCGAGATCCAGCGCACACCCAACAGTCCCACCCACGATGTCGACAATGTCGCCAAGGCGGTGCTGGACGCGCTGACCGGCGTGGTCTTCCACGATGACAGCCAGGTCGAACGCCTGCTGGTCACCAAGACCGAAGGCGAACGCCCCCGCATCTGCGTCACCGCCCGGCCGATGAAGGATGTGAAGGTTCTCGAGGACGCGTAGGCGGCGTCGCGCCTTTTCCCCGGTGGGGAGAGGGGGCGTTGAAACTGCAGTCATCACCCTGAACACCATTCCGTTTTTCCCGGCTGCAAGCCCGGCGACGGCCGGGCAGAGTGCCGGGACCGACGGGAAGCTCATCGCTTGAAGTGATCTTCGGTAGATCCCGGATCTACGGCCCGCTTCCGCGGGCCTCCGTCCGGGAAAAAGTGAGGCAATTGGGAGAGAAGGTACCAACGCTCCCACAAGCACCGTCACCCTGACGAAAGTCAGGGCCCAGTTCATAGAGCCGGGTGGCCGCGAGTTCGCACTTATCCCGCACATCGCCGACATTCGATCTGAGCCTTTCCAGCCAAAATTCCGCTTTGCGATCTGGGTCCTGACTTTCGTCAGGATGACGGTTTGTGGGGGCGGGGCCGGAAACTTATCCCCGCCCTCTCAACTGCGCGTATGCTCGCAGACGGTTTCCGGGATGGGAGGCATGAGCTCAGTCCCTTGTGCCCGGGAGCGTGCGGAGCTCGTCCGCGCCTGGTGGGTGACAGCATCAGGCTCCGGCGTGG